>SDBT01010744.1_pt1 | contig 14759 bp, 11 predicted proteins | sample 2277101 | NCBI WGS metagenome assembly SDBT01 (sample SAMN10404973, study PRJNA504765) | marine sediment metagenome | isolation source: marine sediment core GS10_PC15, 103 cmbsf | place: Arctic Ocean: Southern Knipovich Ridge | collected 2010
ACAACAACGTGATCGCTGCCGTCAAAGTGGTCTTACCATGATCAACATGACCAATCGTACCTATGTTTACATGCGGTTTCGTACGCTCAAATTTTGCTTTCGCCATTGGCTTTCCTCCAAAACTTTTTCAGAAAGGTTTAACCTTTTGCTTTTTCTATTATTTCGTCTGCTATATTTTTAGGTGCAGGATCATAATGTGAGAACTGCATCGAATAAATGGCCCTACCCTGAGAGATTGAACGTAACTCTGTAGCATAACCAAACATCTCAGACAGTGGCGCCATTGCCGCCACAACCTGTGCATCTTTGCGGGGCAGGATACCCGATATTTTCCCCCGGCGTGAATTCAAATTACCGATTACATCACCAAGATATTCCTCAGGAACTACAACTTCTATTTTCATCACAGGTTCCAATAATATGGCCCCTGCCTTTTTACATCCCTCTTGAAAGGCCATTGACCCTGCAATTTTAAATGCCATCTCACTAGAATCTACGTTATGATAGGATCCGTCAATCAGTTTTACTTTAATATCCTTAACGGGATAACCGGCAAGGATTCCACTGTTCATTGCACCCACGATGCCTTGTTTTACAGAGGAGATATATTCTCTTGGAATGGCACCGCCAACGATGGCATTCTCAAATTCAAATCCTTTTCCTGTCTCATTGGGAGCCAGTTCAATGACCACATGCCCGTACTGACCACGACCTCCGGATTGACGAATAAATTTACCTTCGACTTCCGTCTCTCTTGTAACCGTTTCCTTATACGCAACCTGCGGCCGGCCAACATTTGCTTCAACCTTAAACTCACGCAACATTCTGTCTACAATGATCTCCAGATGAAGTTCACCCATACCGCGAATAATCGTCTGGCCTGTTTCCTCATCGCTATAGACCAGAAAAGTCGGATCTTCTTCACTTAATTTATTTAATGAATCTGACAGCTTATCCTGATCGGCCTTAGTCTTAGGCTCGATTGATACTGAAATAACCGGCTCCGGAAAATGCATTGATTCAAGAATGATATGTTTATTTTCGTCACAGAGCGTATCACCTGTACGTGTTTTCTTTAGTCCAACCGCAGCTGCTATATCTCCAGCCTTAACAACTTCAATATCTTCTCTTGAGTTGGCGTGCATCTGTAGAATCCGGCCCAGTCGTTCTTTCTTTTCCATATTGGTATTATAAATATATGAGCCGGCCTTAGCAGTACCAGAATAAACTCTGAAGAATGTCAACTTTCCAACATAAGGATCAGTCATCACCTTAAAAGCCAGGGCAGCAAACGGATCGTCAACATTATGCCGCCGCGAGATAGTCTCACCGGTTCGCGGACGCTTTCCTTCTACCGGCTGAAGATCCTCCGGAGAAGGCAGATACGAGATAATGGAATCCAGCAACCTCTGTACGCCTTTATTTTTGAAGGCAGATCCGCACAAGACCGGCACGATCTTTACATCAATTGTAGCCTTGCGGATAGCTGACATCAATTCTTTATCAGATATTTCTGCACCCTCAAGATACTTCTCTAATAATTCCTCATCATACTCGGCAACCGCCTCAAAGATATCGGTACGATATTTTTGAGCTTTTTCAACAAGTCCCTTGGGTATTTCTCCTTCCTCAAAAAGAGCACCCAAACTGCTTTCATTATATATGACCGCCTTCATTTTAATCAGGTCAATCAAACCTGTAAACAGGTCACCTTCTCCCAGAGGTATTTGAAGGGGTACCGGGAAAGCGCCCAAACGGGTTTTCATCATATCGACGACATTGTAAAAATCGGCGCCTATTCTATCCATTTTATTCACAAAAGCGATTCTTGGAACACCATATCTATCTGCCTGCCGCCATACCGCTTCAGACTGCGGCTCCACACCACCGACAGCACAAAACAGGGCAACAGCGCCATCCAGAACACGCAGCGAACGTTCAACTTCAACAGTAAAATCAACATGCCCCGGTGTATCAATTATATTTATTTGATGATCATTCCAGGTTGTCGTGGTCGCCGCACTGGTGATCGTAATACCACGTTCCTTTTCCTGTTCCATCCAGTCCATCGTAGCAGCACCATCATGGACTTCACCCATCCGGTGCAGACGCCCTGTATAATAAAGGATACGCTCCGTGGTCGTCGTTTTACCGGCGTCGATGTGGGCCATAATCCCAATATTTCTTATATGTTCTAATGACGATTTCATTCTAATAAGTCTACTTCACTACCATCTGAAATGTGCAAAAGCCTTATTTGTTTCTGCCATCTTATGGGTATCTTCTTTTTTCTTAATTGTAGATCCTTCATTTTTGGCCGCTGCCATAAATTCGTTGGCAAGTTTCTCAGCCATGGTTCTTTCTGAGCGGTTCCTGGCAAAGGAGACTAACCAGCGAATAGCCAAGGTACGACGCCTTTTATCGCGTACTTCAATAGGAACCTGATATGTCGCACCACCCACACGCCTGGATTTAACTTCTAAAAGCGGTGCGGCATTGTCCATCGCCTTGCGGAACACTTCCAGTGGATCTTTTTTTATCTTTTCCTGGATCAGATCCATCGCATCGTAGAAAATATGCTCTGAAATACTTTTTTTACCGGCAAACATCATTCCGTTGATAAATTTTGCAACGATTTCATTTTTATATTTTGGATCGGGCAATATTTTTCTTTCTTGTGCCCTTCTTCTTCTTGGCATACAGACTCCAAAAATGATCTAGTTTAATTGTTATTTTGGTTTTTTAGTACCGTATTTTGACCTGGACTGCTTACGATCATCAACACCGCTTGTATCAAGGGTTCCCCTGACAATGTGATAGCGAACACCCGGCAAATCCTTCACACGGCCGCCGCGGATAAGAACGATTGAGTGCTCCTGCAGATTATGGCCTTCACCGGGAATATAAGCAGACACCTCCATCCCATTAGTAAGACGTACACGGGCAACTTTTCTTAGTGCCGAATTCGGCTTTTTGGGGGTCGTTGTGTATACCCTTGTACAGACTCCCCGCTTCTGAGGCGAGGAACCGAGCGCCGGTGCTTTGGTCTTTTTTGTCACAGTTTTTCTGCCGTGTCGTATTAACTGATTGATTGTCGGCAAGCCTACCTCCTAAAAGTCACAGATTACTAATTTAATAACTATATTTTCTTGGTTCAAGATGTTTCTTTGATATTTCCAACCTCTTCGTCAAAGAATTCGTCTTCAGGGGCAATTTCCACCTCTTCTCGTTCGATATAAAGGTTTGCAAATTTCGCAAGACCGGTTCCGGCCGGGATCAGATGCCCCATTATCACATTTTCTTTCAAGCCAACCAGAGAGTCCTCTTTACCTGAAACTGCTGCTTCGGTTAAAACCTTCGTTGTTTCCTGGAAAGAAGCAGCCGAAATAAAGCTCTCTGTATTCAGAGATGCCTGGGTAATCCCAAGAAGTATCGGCGTAAATGATGCCGGCTTAGCCCTTCTGTGCTTGATTGGTTTCTTTTTGTCTTTTTTCAAGTCCCGATTTATCAATTCGATCGTCTTTTTATCGGTCAGATCGCCTTCACGGAACAGAGAATCGCCTGGATCAGCTACCACGACCTTTTCGACGACCTTTTCATTTTCTTCGAGGAAAGTACCGCGATCGACCTGATCACCCTCGAGGAACGTACTATCACCACCATCGAGTATTTGCACTTTTTGTAACATCTGACGTACAATTATACCGATATGTTTGTCATTTATTTTTACACCCTGCAAGCGGTATATTTCCTGAATCTCATTTACAAGGTATTCCTGAACTTTACCAGGCCCCTTAATAGTCAAAATATCCTGCGGTGCAATTGAGCCATCCGTCAATCGATCACCGGCTTCAACAAAATCATTTTCATGAACCAGAATATGTTTACCATAAGGTGCAGAATATTTTTTAGTGTTTGATTCACCTTCCACAATCAATTCACGAACCCCGCGTTTTATAGGACCGAACTTGACAATACCATCGATTTCCGTTACAACTGCCATTTCTTTTGGTCGCCGGGCTTCAAAAAGTTCTGCTACCCGTGGTAAACCACCGGTAATATCACGTGTTTTTCCAATCTCCCGGGGAATTTTAACCAGAATATCACCGGCGTGAACCTCGTGTTTATTCTGTACTTGCAGAAAAGATTTAACCGGTATGATAAACTTACTCCGCTCATCCTTACCCTTCTCTTGTATGTAGATATGGGGATTAAGATTTTTGTTTTTCGATTCAATAACAACCCTTTGTCGAAGACCGGTTTGTTCATCCAGTTCCTCACGATAGGTCATGTTTTCGATAATATCCTCAAACTCCACGACACCGCTCTTGTCCGCAAGTATTACAGAACTATAGGGGTCCCAGTCAAACAGGGTCTCACCTTTTTCAACATCAACACCTTCCTCAATTCTGAGAACAGCGCCGTAGGGCACATTATAAATCGCAATGCCCCTGTTATTTTCATCCAGGATCTCTATCTTGCCACTCCGTCCCAGAACGATTCTATCCTTCTTCAGGTTCTTGATAATTCGTACATTAATATATTTAACCTTACCGTCATATTTTGTAGCGATATGCGATTCGGCAGTTATACGTGCAGCTGTACCACCGATGTGGAAGGTCCTCAGCGTTAACTGTGTACCAGGCTCACCGATACTCTGAGCAGCCATAACACCAACAGCTTCACCCATTCCAACAAGCTTGCCCGAAGCTAAATTGCGGCCATAACACAGCGAACAGATCCCACGCTTCGCTTCGCATGTCAACTCAGTTCTAACCAGAACGCTCTCGATGGGTGCGACGGCGATTTTCTCTGCGATTTCTTCTGTAATGATTTCACCACGATGAATAATAATCGATCCTGTGCTGTTATCTTCCACATCCTCAGCAGTAACACGTCCTATTATACGATCTTCCAGCGGTTCGATGATTTCTTCGCCTTCTTTCAGATCCTGCATCTCTATACCAAGGATCGTCCCACAATCATGCTTCGAAATAATAACGTCCTGTGCTACATCCACCAGACGACGGGTAAGATAACCGGCATCTGCTGTTTTGAGAGCCGTATCGGCTAATCCTTTTCGCGCACCATGTGTAGATATGAAATACTCGATAACAGATAAGCCTTCTAAAAAGTTTGCTGTAATCGGATTTTCAATGATTTCTCCTGTCTGCCCGGAAAGCGTTTTTTGTGGCTTTGCCATCAATCCACGCATACCGGCCAACTGCCTAATCTGCTCTTTGCTACCTCGGGCACCGGAGTCAGACATCATGTATAGTGGATTGAATCCATCGTCATTACGGCTCAACCTCTCAAACATAATCTCAGCGACCTCTCCGGTCACATGTGTCCAAATATCAATAATTTTATTATAACGCTCGCCATCCGTAATCACACCACGCAGGAACTGCTTCTGGATTGTGTCGACCTCTTTTTGAGCCTGTTCAATCATCACCTGCTTTTCGGGGGGCGTTACCACATCAGCCAGACTGATGGAAACGCCTGAAAGCATCGCGTGATGAAATCCGAGGTCTTTGAGATCGTCAAGAAACTTTGCTGCCACACGATTGCCAAATTTGCGATAGCAATCAAAGACGATTTCTGTCAGGCTTTTCTTGGATAGCAACTCATTTACAAAACCCATATTATCAGGTACAACCTCATTAAACAGCACCCGTCCTGTTGTGGTTTCAATGATCTCTTCACCCAAACGAAGTTTAATACGCGCATGAATGTCTATTTTTTTATTATTATAGGCAATGATGACCTCTTTGGGAGAAGAGAATCTTTTGTTTTCACCACGTTGGTTTGACCTTGCCTTGGTCAGATAATAACAACCAAGAACGACATCCTGACTTGGAACAACAATTGGTTTGCCACTGGCCGGTGATAGGATATTATGGCTGGATAGCATCAATATTTTCGTTTCAACCTGCGCCTCGTAGGAAAGCGGAATATGTACCGCCATCTGGTCTCCGTCAAAGTCAGCATTAAACGCTGTACAGACTAAAGGATGAATCCGGATAGCCTTTCCTTCAATAAGAACGGGCTGAAAAGCCTGAATACCTAACCGGTGAAGCGTGGGAGCACGATTGAGCATTACAGGATGGTCATCGATGATTTCTTCCAGAATATCCCAAATTTCAGGACCTTTCTTCTCAACCAGCTTCTTTGCACTTTTAACAGTTTTTACAAATCGCCGCTCAACAAGTTTGCGGATAATAAAAGGTTTGAATAATTCGATCGCCATGTCTTTAGGAAGGCCACATTCATGCAATTTCAATTCAGGACCAACAACGATCACAGACCGGCCCGAATAATCCACACGTTTACCGAGTAGATTTTGTCTGAACCGTCCCTGCTTACCCTTCAACATATCTGAGAGGGATTTGAGCGGACGGTTACCATCCGAACGCATCGCTGTCGAACGTTTGGAATTGTCAAACAATGAATCAACAGATTCCTGCAGCATCCGTTTTTCATTCCGAAGAATAACTTCCGGTGCACGAATCTCCAGTAGTTTTTTCAGGCGATTGTTTCTTATAATTACCCGGCGATAAAGATCATTCAAATCGCTGGTAGCAAACCGCCCGCCTTCCAGCGGTACCAGTGGTCTTAATTCAGGAGGGATAACCGGTATAACATCCAGCACCATCCATTGAGGCTTATTTCTGTATTCTGTGTTGGCGTCACGCACACGAAATGCTTCCACAACTTTTAATCTTTTTAATGCATCTGTTTTTTTCTGGACAGAAGTCTCAGTCCTGACTTTAGTCCTGAGATCAATTGAAAGGTCTTTAATATTGATCCGGCTCAGTAAATCATGAATAGCCTCGCCACCGATCTTAGCGATAAATTTAGCGCTGTCATCATCGGCCAGATCCTCATTAACCTCGCCGTGCGATTCAGTTTGTTTGAAAAATTCATCCTCATTGATCAACTGTTTTTCCTTAAGATCACTCTTGCCAGGACTCACCACCACATATTGTTCGTAGTAGATTACCTTTTCAAGATTCTTTGGAGACATATCAAGCAAATATCCGATTTTTGTCGGCAATGATCTGAAAAACCAGATATGAACCACGGGCACAGCAAGACTAATATGTCCCATCCGTTCCCGGCGTACACTTTTCTGTGTTACCTCAACACCGCAGCGATCACAAATAATTCCCTTGTAGCGGATACGTTTATATTTGCCACAATGACATTCCCAATCTTTGACCGGACCAAATATTTTTTCGCAAAACAAACCGTCTTTTTCCGGTTTGAATGAACGGTAATTTATTGTCTCCGGTTTCGTCACCTCTCCATGAGATTGTTCAAGAATATCATTCGGAGAAGCAATACTTATGGTGATTTTGCTAAATCTGTTGGGTCCTTTTTTATAATTCAAAATCCTTAACTCCTGTTAAGTTTTTTATTACTGGATTGAATGGCGGGCGGGATTATTTTACTCAAGTTTAATTTTTAACCCCAAGCCCTGTAATTCACGGACGAGTACATTAAACGACTCTGGTGTTCCTGCATCAGGCAAATTTTCACCCTTTACAATCGCTTCATAAACTTTCGAGCGACCAATAACATCGTCACTTTTCACAGTCAAAATTTCCTGAAGCGTATGTGCTGCTCCGTATGCTTCCAGCGCCCAGACTTCCATCTCCCCAAATCGCTGTCCACCAAACTGTGCTTTACCACCTAGTGGCTGCTGAGTGATAAGCGAGTATGGGCCGATTGACCTGGCATGAATTTTATCATCTACCATATGAGATAATTTCATCACATAAATTATACCAACCATTACTTTCTGGTCAAAGGTCTCACCTGTTTGTCCGTCGTACAACCTGGCCTTTACAGTCAGGGGTAAACCAGCTTCCTCTAACTCTGTATTGATATCGGCAAGTTTCGCCCCATCAAAAACCGGAGTTGCATAGCGTTTATTTAGTTTATATCCGGCCAACCCAAGCGTTGTTTCAAATATCTGCCCCAAATTCATACGCGATGGCACACCGAGCGGATTCAGAATAATATCAATCGGTTTTCCATCATCCATGAAGGGCATATCTTCCTGAGGTACCAGTTTTGCAACAACACCTTTATTGCCATGCCGGCCGGCCATTTTATCACCAACCGCCAATTTGCGTTTTTCGGCAATATAAACTTTAGCCAACTGAACAATTCCGGGCGGTAGTTCGTCGCCAACGAGAACTTTATGTTTCTCACGCTTAAGGTCATTCTCAATTTCCTGAAGCTTACGGCGGTATTCTGCATACAAATTTCTCACAAAATCATTTTGCGTATCAGAATCAAACCAGGTTGAATTAATATCCAGATTCCTGAGGTCAATCTTACTAAAAGTGTCATCTTGAATTTTTGTATTCGCTTTTAACGCAATCTTGCCATCAACATACCGGATACTGCTTGATTTTTGACCTGCAAATTGATTCGCAAATACCACTTGCATTTTTTCTACGACTTTATCACGCCTGACTTCGGCCTCTTTTTCAAACTTCTCAATCAGTTCTTTGTCTTTTTTCTTTGTTTTCGCATCTTTATACTTTCTGGAAAACAATTTGATATTAACCACAATACCCTTCATTCCGGGAGGTGCTTTCAGGGATGCATCTTTAACATCTCCTGCCTTACTTCCAAAGATAGCTTTTAATAACTTTTCTTCAGGCGTTGGATCGGTTTCACCTTTTGGCGTCACTTTACCTACGACAATATCCCCGGCATTTACTTCGGCGCCAATTCTGATAATTCCATTTTCATCAAGATTCTTTGTGGCTTCCTCACTGACATTCGGAATTTCCCGGGTTAATTCTTCTTCCCCTCTTTTCGTATCCCGAACCTGGAGCTCAAATTCCTCAATATGAATAGATGTAAAGTTATCATTTTGAACTATACGCTCAGATATGATAATTGCATCCTCAAAGTTATATCCTTTCCAGGGCATGAAAGAAACCAGAATATTGCGCCCTAATGCCAGCTCACCACCATCCGTAGCAGCCCCGTCTGCGATCACCTGATCTTTCTTTACGTGGTCCCCAATATTTACCAGGGGACGCTGATTGATACAGGTGTCCTGATTGGTACGTTGAAATTTTACCAATTTGTATACTACTTCTTCTTTCTCTTCAGCCAGCAGGCCTCTGCTGGTCTTCTGAGACTTCGTTTCATCGATAGAAATGATAATCTTTTCAGCATCTACATAAGTCACCGTTCCTGCTGACCTGGCCAGAATTACTGTTCCTGAATCTTCCGCTACCTTACCTTCCATTCCCGTTCCGACGATAGGCGCCTCGGGTACCAGCAATGGCACTGCCTGACGCTGCATATTCGACCCCATGAGAGCCCGGTTAGCATCGTCATGCTCAAGGAAAGGAATAAGAGAAGCCGCCGGAGAAACGATCTGACTCGGAGCAACATCCATATAATCAACATCAGCAGGTTTTACGACAGGAAAATCTCCCTTAAATCTTGCTTTAATTTTATCACGCTCAAACTTCCCCTTTTTATCCAGAGGCGCGTTAACCTGTGCGATCGTATAGATATCCTCTTCCGTTGCGGAGAGATATTCGATTTCACTTGTGGCGATACCATTCTTTACTTTGCGATAAGGCGTCTCGATAAAACCAAAATCATTAATTCGCGCCAGAACACAAAGTGAAGAAATCAGACCAATATTGGGACCTTCCGGAGTTTCAATAGGGCATAGCCGGCCATAATGGGTATAATGGACGTCACGAACCTCAAAACCTGCACGTTCCCTGGTCAAACCGCCCGGCCCCAGAGCACTTAAACGGCGTTTATGGGTTAATTCAGCAAGAGGATTTGTCTGATCCATGAACTGCGACAGTTGGGAAGTACCAAAAAAGGTGTTTATAACAGATGAGATGGTCCGTGCATTAACCAAATCCTGAGGTGTAAGCTTTTCAGAATCACCCAGATTTAACCGTTCTTTAATGGTCCTGGCCATACGCGAAAAACCGACACTGAACTGTGCAGCAAGTTGTTCACTGACTGTACGGATACGCCTGTTTCCTAAATGATCAATATCATCAGTAATCTGCCTTCCTTCTCGCAGGTCAAGTAAATAGGCAACGATTGCTACAATATCCTCTTTACTGAGAACTGTCACGTCGTAGGGCGTGGATACCTTCAACTTTTTATTCATGCGATAACGACCTACAGCACCCATATCATAGCGTTTGTTATTGAAGAACATCCTCTCAATCAAGCTTCTGGCTGTTTCAATATCTGGTGGCTCACCTGAACGTAATTGACGATATATAGCATCGATGGCTTGTTCTTCCGATTTCGTCAAATCCTTTTTCAAGGTATTCAGAATAACATTAGGTGAATTCGGATCAAAAAGCCGGACAACATCAACTGACTTAATCTTCAATTTATTACATTGGGCAAGAAAATCCTCATCAATGTCAAGGCCTTGTTCTGCCAGAACTTCACCCGTAGAGACATCAACAACATCCTTGGCCAACATCCTGCCCAGCAGGAAATCGGCAGTGTCTTTTTTTATCTTCACCTCTTCTGACAGATTAAAGAGATTGATAATGTCTTCATTTGTAGAATAACCAATTGCCCGCAGTAACATTGTGACGGGAAATTTTTTCTTTCGGTCGATATAAACATACATCATATCATTGACGTCTGTCGTAAATTCAACCCAGGAACCTCTGAAGGGAATAATCCTTGCAGAGTAAAGTGGTGTGCCATTTGGATGCTCCGTCTGTGAAAAGAAAACACCGGGAGATCGATGCAACTGGCTGACAACCACCCTTTCAGCACCATTAATGATAAAAGTACCTCTGAAGGTCATATAAGGCATATTACCCAGATATACATCCTGTTCAATAAACTCGGTGAAATTTTCCGTTTCACCAGTTACATCCTTAATAGCCAGACGCATTTTGGCTTTTAGGGGAACGGCATAAGTAACACCGCGCTCCTGACATTCCCGAACGTTATATTTCGGTTTATCCAAATAGTATTCCACGAATTGTAATTCGTAGTTACCACGGCTATCTGAGATAGGAAGAATATTTTCGAAGACAGCCTGTAATCCTTCGGAAAGTCTTTCAGAAGGCGCAACTTCTTCCTGAATAAATTCTTCGAAGAATTTTACCTGCACATCCATCAAATTCGGGTATTCCAGAATTTGAGGAATTTTGCTATAAGTGATTCTTTTTGTTCGCTTGGTTTTCTCCAAGGATCAACTCCTAACGATATATTTTACTTGGTTTTGACTACTTTACTTCCACTGTGCCACCAGCTTCTTCAATCTGTTTTTGAATATCGTCAGCCTCTGGTTTAGCCACACCCTCTTTGATCGCATTCGGGGCATTATCAACCAGATCTTTTGCCTCTTTTAAGCCAAGGTTTGTAATCGCACGGACAACTTTTATTACCTGAATCTTTTTTTCACCCGAAGAAATAAGAATAACATCAAATTCAGTTTGCTCCTCGGCTGCTTCTGCAGGAGCAGCACCGACAGCAGGATCGGCAGCGACTGCAACCGGAGCCGCGGCAGTTACGCCAAACTTTTCTTCAATATCCTTAATCAATTCAGATACTTCCAGCATAGAAACTTTCTCTAAATAAGTAAGAACATCCTCTTTTTTTACTACAGTCATTTTAAACCTCCAATAAATAAAATATATTATGACTCGATTTTATTATCTTAATTATGATTTTTGTGATTTAAGGGATTCTAATATTCCAACAAGTTTGCGCCCGGTACCGGATAAGACACCGACAAAATTTGTCATCGGGGCTTTAAGTACGCCTACAAATTGTGACAGAAGGGCATCACGACTTGGCAGTTTTGAAAGAGCATCGGCCTGTTCCGCACCAAACACCCGGCCCTCAAAAATACAACCCTTTACAACCAGTAAACTCTCTTCCTTTTTTTTCTGCTTATTAAAGTCGTTTATCACGCGGATTGGCGCGACCGCATCCTCATCACTAAAAGCGAAGGCCGTCATACCCTTAAGCATTTCATCCAGACCTTCAATTCCCGCCTTTTCAAGCGAAAGCTTAGCTAATGTATTTTTCAACACAAAATAATGCACATTTGCCGCTCTGAATGTGCGGCGCAACTTTGTTGTTTCCGCCACATTGATACCGGAAAAATCAGCGAGGAAAATACTCTTTGATGTTATAAATTTTTCGCTATACTCTTCTACAAGTTCCATTTTTCTCTGTGTTGGCATCTCTGTTATCCTTTAACTGATTTAAGAACTGTATGTACTCTGATTTCGGTCGAGAAAAATCCCCGGGCCCATGGTGCTTGATATAGAAATACTTTTTAAATAAGTGCCCTTAGTAGAGGCTGGCCTCATCTTGATCACAGTATTGATAAAAACTTTTAAATTCTCCAACAACTTCTCTTCGTCAAATGAAACTTTGCCAATACGTGAATGGACGATCCCCGTTTTATCTACCCGAAAATCTATCTTACCGGCTTTAATTTCTTTAACCGCTGTTTCGACATCCGGCGTCACCGTACCGCTTTTAGGATTTGGCATGAGTCCCCGTGTACCTAAAATTTTCCCAAGCCGTCCAACTAAAGACATCACATCCGGTGATGCGACAACGACATCGAAATCAATCCAACCTTTTTGGATCTTTTCTATATATTCTTCAAGACCTGTATAATCAGCGCCGGCAGCTTTTGCTTTTTCAACGTTTTCACCTTTGGTCAAAACCATAATCCGAACCGTCCTACCGGTGCCATTAGGAAGCGAGACCGTTCCACGCACCATCTGGTCTGCATGCCGGGAGTCAACCCCTAAACGCATGGCTATATCCACCGTCTCATCGAATCTGGCTCTGGCCGAATCTTTGATCAGTTTTACTCCTTCTTCCGGTGAATATTCCCTCAGATGTTCAACCATTTTTGTTATTTCATGATAGCGCTTACTTCTCTTCATTTCTTTCAACCTCTAAAGTATATTAAGATTCAATCTCGATTCCCATACTACGGGCAGTGCCTTCGATCATCAACATCGCATTTTCGGTATTGGAAGCATTTAAGTCCTCCATCTTCAATTCTGCAATTTCACGTACCTGATCTTTAGTTACATTTCCAACTTTATTTGTATTTGGCTCACCTGAACCTTTTTCTAATCCAGCCGCTTTCAATAACAATACAGAAGCCGGTGGTGTCTTTGTAATAAATGAAAAAGAGCGATCTGCATATACGGTAATTTCAACCGGAACAATCAATCCGGCTTTATCCTGTGTCTTAGCATTATAAGCTTTACAGAACTCCATAATATTAACACCATGCTGACCCAGAGCAGGACCTACAGGCGGAGAAGGATTTGCCTGCCCTGCCGGTAATTGCAGTTTTATTTTAGTCAACTCTTTTTTTGCCATTCTGTTCCTGACCTCTCTCGTTTACAATAAAGATATCTGTTTGTTTCTATTTTTCTAATTCGACCTGGAGAAAATCTAATTCAACCGGCGTTGGTCGTCCAAAAATACTTATATTGACCTTCACTTTATTCTTCTCTTCATTAATCTCTTCTACAAATCCGGTAAAATCATTAAATGGTCCATCCACAACACGGATCGGATCACCCACCTTAAAGGGCACGGTCATCTTTCCCTTAACCTCAGCCTCACGACTATTCTCCATTTTACCCAGAATGCGGTTCACTTCCGCTTCGCGAAGCGGTGTTGGCTGGTTTTTCGGACCAACAAAACTGATTACACCAGGTGCACCGGACACAACATGCTGCGTCTGGCTATCGAGAAGCATCTCTATGAGCATATAACCAGGGAAAAAAACACGGTTTTTCATCCTCTTCTTCCCGTCACGCATTTCAACCACATTCTCAGAAGGTATAATAATGCGGCCAACCTTCTCTTCAATGGCTTTTAATTTGATCTCAGCCTCGATGTGTGCTTTTATTTTTGCTTCCTGGCCCGAATAAATGCGCAGTGTATACCACTTTTTTTCCACGATCAGTCCCCTGATACTTTAGATAAACAGGCCCAACAACATGGCCAGTATATAATCAGCGAAAAATATGTAAATCGTAAACAGGATACTTACAACCGCTACGATCATTGTAGAGTTGATCAGTTCACTTCTCGATGGCCAGGAGACTTTCGACATTTCAACCTGAACATCATTAATAAATTGTGCAATTTTCTTGAACATATCCCTGTTCCTTAAACAATCTCAACCAATTAGGTTTTTCTTGCAGGCCTGGAGGGACTTGAACCCCCAACCCCCGGTTTTGGAGACCGGTGCTCTAGCCAATTGAGCTACAGGCCTACTTCAATATATTTTTCAACTTTGATGCTATTCAATAATTTCCGTTACAACGCCGGCGCCAACCGTACGACCACCCTCACGAATCGCAAAGCGCAATTCCTTCTCCATGGCGATCTCTTTGTGAAGCTCCACGTCCATCGTTATATTATCACCGGGCATGATCATTTCAACACCTTCCGGTAACTGGATCGAACCGGTTACATCCGTGGTACGGAAATAAAACTGGGGTCGATAGCCATTAAAAAATGGCGTATGACGACCACCTTCTTCCTTTGAAAGAACATATACCTCACCCTTAAACTTTGTATGTGGTTTGATGCTGCCTACCTTGGCTGCAACCATCCCACGCTCCAACTCCGTCTTTTCTACACCACGCATCAATAAACCAACATTGTCGCCGGCCTCTCCACGGTCTAGCAACTTGCGAAACATCTCAACTCCCGTTACAACCGTC
>SDBT01010745.1_pt1 | contig 14759 bp, 20 predicted proteins | sample 2277101 | NCBI WGS metagenome assembly SDBT01 (sample SAMN10404973, study PRJNA504765) | marine sediment metagenome | isolation source: marine sediment core GS10_PC15, 103 cmbsf | place: Arctic Ocean: Southern Knipovich Ridge | collected 2010
GACATGTCTCGCATCTTTTCGGGCTGCACCCGGGCAGGCAGATTAGCTTGCGGGGGGCGCCGAAGTTAGCGGCAGCGGCGAAAAAGTCACTTGAGCTAAGAGGCGACGGTGGAACCGGCTGGTCCAAAGCGTGTAAAATCAATTTCTGGGCCCGGCTTGCCGATGGTGACCATGCCTATAAGATGCTCGGTGAGCTGCTTAAGCACAGCACGCTGCCGAATATGTTTGACAACCACCCTCCATTCCAGATTGACGGTAATTTCGGCGGCACAGCGGGTATCGCCGAGATGCTGTTGCAGTCTCATACGGGCCAAGTACATTTGCTTGCGGCATTGCCTAAAGCCTGGCCGAGTGGAAATGTCAAGGGCCTCCGAACTCGTGGTGGGTTTGAAGTGGACATAAGCTGGAAGGACGGCAAGCTCAGCGGTGCAACCATGCGGTCAAAGGTGGGTAATACATGCAGGCTTCGCACGAATGTGCCGGCGCAAATATCATCTGATGGCAGGCCGGTTAAGACTGTCAGCATAGCAGAAAATGTTGTTGAATTTGAGACAAAAGTCGACGGTGTTTATCTCGTCTCGATTAGAGAATAGATTTTTGAAGACTCATGATAAATGACACTGCCGAGCCTGTGGTTTAGTCGTCGGTCTGCTTTATTTCACTTTCACCGCGGCATTAGGGTCGAATGGGTTGGTTCTGACAGCGAGGGAGAACAAATAATGGTAATTGTTCTTGAGGTGCTCCATGTAAACAAGCCATTCGCGCACCAGCACAAAAGTATTGATAAATCTTTGGAGCCGTAATATGCTATCAGGGCAGTGTCGTAGGTTTTGTAGGACGCCGATTATGCAGAAGCGGAAATTGGGATATAGTGATTTGGAACTTACGACCGTCGGGCTGGGCACCTGGGCGATTGGCGGGCCCTGGCACTTTGGCTGGGGGCCGCAGGACGACGCCGAAGCGATCGGTGCAATCCTTACGGCCCTGGAGAAGGGGATTAACTGGATAGACACCGCTCCTATCTACGGCTGTGGCCACTCTGAAGAACTCGTCGGCAAGGCACTGAAGCAGACGCAGGCCAGGCCGTTTATCGCCACTAAGTGCGGCCTGCTGTGGAACGAAAAAAGACAAAAAGTAAACTGCCTCAAAGCAAAGAGCATTCGCCAGGAATGTCACGACAGCCTCAAAAGACTCGGCGCCGAGGTGATAGACCTCTATCAGATGCACTGGGGCGAGCCGGACGAAGATATTGAAGAGGCCTGGGAAGAGATGGCCAAACTTGCGCGGGAGGGAAAAGTTCGATATATTGGCGTGTCGAATTTTAGTGTTGACCAGGTCAGACGGATGCAGAAAGTCGCCCCCGTCGCTTCACTTCAGCCGGCTTATAATATGCTCCACCGTGAGGTTGAGGATGAATTGCTGGGCTATTGTGCACAAAATGATATCGGTGTTGTTGTTTATAGCCCGATGGACCGAGGCCTGCTTACCGGAAAATTTAGCCAGGAGCGCCTCGCGGGGCTTCCTCTGGACGACCATCGCAGGAGGAAACCCGATTTCCAGGAGCCAGAGTTTACGGCTACGTTGGAATTTGTTGAGCGCCTTCGGCCCGTTGCAGAACGCAGCGGCATGACGCTGGCTCAATTGGCGATTAGCTGGGTGCTTCGTCGCTCGGAGGTCACCGCCGCCATCGTCGGCGCGCGAAGGCCCGACCAGATTGCCGAAACTTACAAAGCATCAGGTCTTGAACTTGGAGACGAAGACACCAAGGAGATTGAGCAGCTGTTAATTGAGCGCAAGAAGAGAGTTCGTAGGTGATGCCGAATAAATTAAGAAGGATAGAAAATGGCACAGGATAAAACTTTGTACGTAAGTCCCCTTGTTGAGAGGAATGCTTCGCGGCAGATGGCTGAGCTTTTCGGGGCGCAGAAGAAGTTCAGCACGTGGCGCCGGCTCTGGCTGGAACTTGCGAAGGCGCAAGAGAAGCTCGGCCTGGATATAAAGCAGAGCCAGATAAACCAGATGGCCGAGCACCTCGATGATATTGATTTCAAAAAGGCCGCCGCCTATGAGAAGAAATTCCGTCACGATGTGATGGCTCATATTCATACCTTCGCAGAAGCTGCGCCGAAGGCTGCGCCCATTATCCATCTTGGGGCAACCAGTTGTTTTGTGGGTGACAATGCCGATCTGATAATCGTTCGGGAAGCGCTGCAAATAACGGCAGGTAAATTAGCGGCTGTGATAAATCTGTTAGCCATGTTTGCAAGGAGGCATCGGGCGCTGCCGACATTAGGTTTCACACATTATCAGCCGGCCCAGTTAACCACCGTCGGCAAAAGGGCTGCGCTGTGGTGTTATGAGTTCGTGATGGATTTGCAGGAGGTCGAGCATCAGCTTGATAACCTGCCCTTTAGAGGTGTCAAGGGCACGACCGGCACGCAGGCTTCTTTCCTGGCACTTTTCGACGGAAACCACAGTAAGGTAAAGCGGCTTGACAAGGCAGTTGCCGCTGCGTTCGGCTTCAATAAGACCTGTGCCATTACCGGCCAGACGTATCAACGAAAAATCGACACCCTTGTGGTAAATGCGCTGGCTTCGGTAGCCCAATCTGCTCATAAGATTTGCAATGACATGCGGCTGCTGGCAAACTTGAAGGAGATTGAAGAGCCGTTTGGAAAATCCCAGGTGGGTTCATCGGCAATGGCCTATAAAAGAAATCCAATGCGCGCCGAACGTGTAACGGCCCTTAGCCGGTTGGTATTGAGCTTGGCGACGAGCCCGCCGATGACGGCATCGGAGCAGTGGTTCGAAAGGACGCTCGATGATTCTGCCAACAGAAGGGTCGTTTTGCCCGAAGCCTTCCTGGCCATTGACGGGATTCTGGAGATCCTTATCAATGTCCTGGATGGGCTGGTTGTCTATCCGAAGGTTATCGCAGCCAGCGTTGCGGCCGAGCTTCCCTTTATGGCCACCGAGAATATCCTGATGGCAGCGGTGAAGGCAGGTGGTGACAGGCAAAAGTTGCACGAGAAATTGAGAAGGCATTCACAGGCCGCTGCAGAGCAGGTGAAGAAACTGGGCAAGCGCAATGATTTGATTGGCTGCTTAAAGGCCGATGCTGCCTTTGGCAAGGTTGACTTCAAAGATGTTTTAAATGCAAAAAATTATATCGGCAGGGCACCCGAGCAGGTCGATGAATTCCTAAAAGATGTCGTTGGGCCTATCCGAAGAAGATATCGTAAAGAACTTAGCAAAAAAGTAGAGCTTAAAGTCTAAAGGCAGTGAGTGCCGTGACCAGAGAAGAGTTGATAAAACGCATCAAGGAAACAGCATACTTGGAAGGTGATTTTACCCTTCGCAGCGGAAAGAAGAGCAAATACTATCTTGACAAGTATTTGTTCGAGACCTGTCCCGACATCCTCAAGGCACTTGGGCAGGAATTTGCAAAATATATCACTGATGATGTTACTTTGATAGCCGGAGCCGAGTTGGGCGGGGTGGCGCTGGCTGCGGTCACCGCTATGCAGACCGGTAAGAACTGGCTGATTATTCGCAATGCCAAAAAAGGCTACGGCACCGGCAAGATGGTCGAGGGTGTGTTGAACAAAGGTGACGTGGTTTTGCTGGTCGAGGACATCGCGACTACAGGCGGTCAGGTCCTCGAAGCTGCCAAGGTTATTATCGAAGCCGGCGCAAAGGTCAAAAAAATCGTCTGCGTTGTCGATCGCCGGCAGGGGGCCGAGGAAAATATCACCGGCGCCGGATACAAATTCGAAAGCATTTTGACAAAGGACGACCTCGGTATAAAAGATTAAGCGGCTCAGGTGCGGCTGCTTAGTGCAGGTGTACGGCTATGCTGATAAGAAAAGGACAGATACCAATACTTGTTTCGATTTTATGTGCCTTGGCCGTTTTTTCCGTTCATTTTGTCACCAGGAAAAACTATGAATTTATCATTTACGTCGGTGTGATAGTTTTTTTCCTCGTTGTCTTTATCGTTACAAACCCGAAAGTGTATTACCCCAACAGTGTTTTATGGGGGCTGGTACTCTGGGCAGTAATGCACATGGCTGGCGGGTCGGTTCGTATAAGGGGAGCGCTGTTGTATAAAATTATGATAATACAATTGTCTGAAACTTACCCCATCTTTCGCTATGACCAGCTGGTGCACATCATAGGTTTTGGAGTAGCCACGATATCCTTATTCTACCTGCTTAAGCCGCTGCTGCGTCCGAATGTTAGAGGCTGGGGCGCTTTGTCAATTATACTTGTTGCAGCAGGGCTGGGAGTTGGCACAGTAAATGAAATAATCGAGTTTATAGTTTCGTCCATTGTTCCTGAATCTAATGTCGGAGGATACGTCAACACCTCTCTTGACTCGATCTCCGACCTGATTGGAGCAGTGCTTGCTGTGGGCGTTATACGACTGACGAACAGGACACTTTTTAGCGGTCAATAACCGGGCCGTAACAGCGAATACCCGTTAAAGGCTCTCTATCAGAGCAATAATTTTTCTGGCTACTGTTGCTTTATCTGCTCGCGGAAGGCTTAGCCATTTGCGACCGGGTATTTTTATTTGAACAGCGGCCTCATCCGCCCCAATTGCCGCAGGAGCGTTGGCAATAATCATATCAAGTTGCTTTTCTTTCAGCTTCTTTTCCGCTCGGCTGCGGATTGCCCTGTCTTCCAGCGCGAAACCGACAATAATTCGTGGCCCGTGTCCTGCGACTCGTGACTTGTTTTTGTATTTTCCGGCCCATTTGAGGATATCAGGTGTCGGTTTCAATTTGATGGTTAATGGTTTGCTTGTTCTTTTAATTTTTCTTTTATTTGGTCTGGCAGGAGTGTAATCAGCTACTGCCGCTGCCATTATCAGGCAATCGCACTTGGGAAAAAACTTCTTAACGGCATTAAACATATCCTCCGCACTTTCAACCCCTACAAAGTCAACTCCTTCAGGAGGCTGTAAGTCAGATGCACTGATGATTGTCACCTTGTGCTCGGCTTGAGCCGCAGCCTGTGTAAGCGCGTAACCTGTTTTGCCGCTGCTTGCGTTGGAAATAAAGCGGACCGGGTCAATGTATTCGCGAGTTCCGCCTGCCGTGATTAAAAAATGCATTTGTATGAATGGTTTACTTTTTTTTACATTTGGTTTTAGAAGCTATTTTCTCAACTGCCTCCAAAATCTCCTGGGCCTCAGCCATTCTGCCGATACCCTCTGTGCCGCAGGCGAGTGGCCCGACCTTTGGGCCTATCAGTTCAAAGCCCATGTCCTGGACCCTTTTGACGTTTCGCAGCACAGCTGGGTTGTTCCACATATTATCGTTCATTGCAGGGGCCAAAAGCGCCGGTTTGGCCCAGCAGGCGCAAAGAACCGTGCTAAGCAGATCGTCGCAGATGCCGTTTGCAATCTTGCCGATGATATTGGCCGTAGCCGGGGCCACGACAACCACCTGTGCCCAGTCAGCCAGATTTACATGCGCGATTTTATGTTCCTCCGCCGTACTCCACAGAGTGGTAAAGACCGCAGAACCGGTCGCCGCTTCGAAGCTTTTTGGCCCGATGAGCCGGCAGGCATTTTCCGTCATTACCGTCGTTACCTCGGCGCTGGCTATTGCCAGCTTCCTCGCCAAGTCTACGGCCTTGTAGGCGGCAATACCACTGCTGACTCCCAGCAGTATTTTAAATTTGTTAAGATTTGATTTTCTTTTGGTCATCGCTGCCTCAGCCCTCTCGTGGTTTGTCAATATCACTGGCTTCGTAGTCAATAGCGATTTTGTCCTGCAGGATTTCTTGGATGACGACTTCAAGTTGTGTTTTGCCTTCGGTATCCTCGATCAACGGCCGTGACCCATCCATAAGCTCGTTGAGTCGTCTTTGAATCAGTGCCGTTAGTCTATATTTGCCGCCGACTTTCTTGATTATGTCTGTGCTCTTAAGCTCTTCTATCATTCTTTTTCTCCAATGCTCTGTTCATTCTTTCGGAGGCACCTTTTATTTTGTCGGCGCCCGTTTGATAATTTGGACGACTTCATTTATGGCCTGTTCCAGGTCGGAGTTAATGACCATGTGTTCATAGTATTGCCAGGCCGCGGCAATTTCAGCACCGGACCCGTCCAGTCTTTCTTCCGCTGCTTCTGTGTCCTCTCTGCCCCTGAGCCTCATACGCTCGACCAGATCCCTCTCGCTTGGCGCAAAAATAAAAATCATCACTGCATCTTTATATATTTTCTTAACCTGCCTGGCGCCCTGAACGTCGATTTCAAGGATGACCACTTTATCCGCTTGGAGTGCTTGGTTAACCTTGTCCTTCGGCGTTCCGTAGAGATGGCCGAATACCTCGGCATGTTCCAGCAACAGGCCCTTTTCGATTTGCTCCTGCAACTGCTCCTTTGATATAAACTGGTAGTCTTGGCCTTCAATCTCACCTTCGGCCCGGGGCCTGGTGGTAACCGAGATGCTCAGATAAGCATTGTCCAGGTGCTTAGCTGCCTCCCTGCAAATTGTGCTCTTACCCACCCCGGACGGACCGCTCACTATAACCACTTTACCGCTGCGGCTTTTGGTTTTTGACTTTGTGTTAGCAGTTTCCATGAATTTAATATCGAGGTTCCTTTACTCTATATTCTGAACCTGCTCTTTGACGCGGTCTATTCGGCACTTTATATCGACCACGCGCCGGATAATTTCGGTGTTAAGGGCTTTGCTGGCAATGGTATTGGCTTCCCTGAGCATTTCCTGGCTGATAAAGTCCAGCCTGCGTCCTGCTCCCGCACTGCTCGTTGTTTCCACACGTCTTTTTCGCCCTTTTGCCTGACAGCTTTCGATAAACTGCTGCAGATGCGAATCCAGCCTGGCAACCTCCTCCGATATGTCGGACCTTTCGGCGTAAACGGCTACCTCTCGGGCGAGTGTCTCCTTATCGAGCTTTAGTTTCGCGCCCGCGAGCAGCTCGTCGACCCGTTTTTTTAGTTTCTTCTGGTATTCCCGCAGTACGACTGAACTGCGAGCGCGTATTTGTGCAAGGCCATTACCAATAGCCTTGCAGTGACCATCCAGGTCCGCTGCAAGGACGGCACCTTCGGTAGCACGCATTTGCTTGAGCTGGTCTATCGCCTTGCGCGTAATTCTCAGAACCTTTTTTTTGATTTGCTCAGCCCTCTTTTCGTCCGGTGATACCGGCCCCAGTATCCCCGGAACGGTTAACAGATTGCTGATATCTATCCTGCAATCGACCTTAGCGGACGAGGCGATTTTGCTCAATTTTTTCACGGCGTCTCGCAGGGCCTTCTCGTCTACACAAAGAAGGGCATTTACCGGAGCATTTTTGACCCGCAGTACGTAATTTATAGTCCCACGAGACAAGCTCTTTCGCAGAAGTTTGTCAATATCTTCTTCCAGAAACGCCATCGCTTCCGGCAGCTTCACGATTGTCTTTAAGTAACGGTTGTTCACGGCCTTGATTTCTGCGGTGTAAGTTGCACCGTTAATCTCATCCTGGGCCTCGCCGTATCCGGTCATACTGTTTATCATAGCGTCACACTTTCGAGCCAATTTAGCGCCGGGTCTATTTATTGGGGCGTGCGTTTTGCTGTTTAAGCACAGCAGCTAAAACGCTACGCCAGTCAATTATTCACCGAGCGAATTTGCATCCATACGTTCGCCCTCGGGGGCCATCGGAATATCATCGAACTCCGAAGGTATCTCTGAGGTTTCCGGCAGCTCCCGGGCCGGCGGCAACATCGGGCTCCCTGAAGGTGCTTGCTGGACCGGCTGCGGGCTCGGACCTGCACCAAAGTCCCTGACTACCGGTTTGTAGAATTTGGCCATTACCACAGCAAGCGTCAGAAACACCGCCACCAGCGCTATTGTAAACCAGGTCAGCGGCTCCTTGCTCTTGGAACCCAAAATCCCGCTCATCGCACCGCCGGCAAGGGCACCGCTCAGACCGCCGCCTTTGCCCTTCTGGATTAAAATCACCAAAATCAATACCACCGCGCAAATAAGAAAAACAGCAGCGATAACATTCATAAAAAAACTTACTGCCAAAAATGAGAAAACCGTCATATTCATTGCTCACAAGTCCTTCTCGATACCTACTATATTTAGCCCAGGCCTACAATTATTCTTTCTATCCTGTTGGCGCCGCCGCACGCATAATTTTTTATACTGTTGCCGTTTCAAAAGTATAAAACCTATTTTTCCTTTACCTCTTGGCGTTGTTAGAGTTTCAATTTTTACTGTCAGCTGCTGCCTGAATTATCGCAAGAAAATCTTCTGCGTTCAAGCTGGCTCCACCGACCAGCAGGCCGTCTACATCCGGCTGGGCCATTAACTCCGCTGCGTTGCCCGGCTTTGCCGAGCCGCCGTACTGGATGCGAGTTGTTGCCGCCAGTTGGTCATCGTACATCTCTGCGAGCACTTTTCTTATCAAAGCATGGACCTCTTGTGCCTGTTGTGGCATTGCTGTCAGGCCTGTGCCAATGGCCCATACAGGTTCATAAGCGATAGTTACCGCAGCGGCCTTGTCGGCATTTAAGCCGGCCAGGGCGCTCTTTAATTGGCGGCTCACAACTTCTTCTGTCTCGGATGCCTTGCGCTGTTCGATTAGTTCGCCAACACATAGTATCGGCAAAAGGCCGCCCGATATAGCAGCAACAACTTTTTTATTTATCAGTTCGTCAGTCTCGCCTATCACGTGTCTGCGCTCCGAATGACCGCACAAGACATATGTACAGCCGATATCTTTTAGCATCGCCGAGCTTATCTCGCCGGTAAAAGCCCCTTTCGGCTCATGGTACATATCCTGGGCGCAGACGGCAATACGCGCGGTGCTGACAGCCTTGACCACAGCCGGAATATAAACAAAAGGCGGTATTAACGCTATATGCACCCGGGCGGCAAGCTCTGATGAGCCCGAGGCAATTGCTTCAGCAAGACCAACACTGCTGTCACTGTCGGTGTTCATCTTCCAGTTGCCTGCCACAAACGGCTTTCTCATAAACGACTGTCCTGTCAAAGTCAATTACTCCTCATTAAGAATCAGTTATAGTAGTTTGGTTGCTCTTGGGAAGCTGCCTAATACCGAAAGCTGCAGGCAGTGCTTACGCGCTTCTTCCAGTCCTTTTTGCACTCGCTCGTCCGTTCTGTGCCCAATAAAATCTACGAAGAAATAGTATTCCCACTGTCTTTTCTTGCTGGGTCTGGACTCTATATTTGTCAAATTGATGCCGTGTTTTTTGAAGACCTCAAGCACATCCACCAGCGCGCCGGCTTTGTGAGCGGTGCTGAATAGTATAGTGGTCTTGTCTTCGCCTGTGGGCTTTGCGTCTTCACGGCTGATTACCAGAAATCGCGTTATATTGTTGGCGATGTCCTCGATGTTTTCACAGATGACTCTGAGCCCGTACAATTCGGCTGCTACTGCCGAGCTGATCGCTGCGGCATTGCTTTCCTCTGCTGCCATCTGTGCCGCTTTGGCGCTCGAGGCAACAGGGATGGTCTGCGCATCCTTGAAAGTAGCGCTTAGCCACTTTCGGCACTGTGCGAATATTTCCGGCCGTGAGTAGATCTTCTTAATCTGGGCCAGTGGACATTTGGCCAGCAGGCTGTGGTGAATTGCCAGCAAAACTTCGGAGCATATTTTCACGTCCGAATCTATTAAGGCATCGAGCGTCTCTATTACCCCGCCGCCTGTCGTGTTTTCGATCGGCGCCAGACCCAAATCACAGTGGCCTTTGCTCACTTCCTCGAAAATACTTATGATGTCGACCAAAGGCTCGTATTCGACGCTCTGACCGAATTTGAGCATCGCTGCGGCATGGCTGAAACTACCCCCCGGACCTAAATAGCCGATTCGAAGAGACCTTTCCAGTGCGAAAGAGCCGCTCATCAGCTCACGCCAGATTGCCACCAGGCACTTATCGGGCAGGGGGCCTTGATTGGCTTTGATTAGTCTTTCGAAAACTTTTTTTTCCCGGTCCGGTGCGTAAATCTGGCTGCCGGTCTTACTCTTGAGCTTGCCTATCTCTATGACGACCTGCGCACGCTCGTTCAGCAGCTTGACAAGCTGCTGGTCAACCTCGTCAATTCGCTTCCTGAGTTTTTCGAGAGACATAAATCAAATACCGAAAGAAAAAGCTAAAAGCAAACCTTTACTGTCCGCTGACCTGGCCAATTTTTATAAAAACTATAAAACCTACCACAATTTTGCTCTTGCGTCAACGAATTTGCTTGGTTTACGTATCAATTTTGCGTACTAAATACACCCGAAAGATGCGAAAAGCCACAAAATACGCCGTTTTTAAGACCAAATGGGGCTATTTTGGCCTCGCTGGCACCGAATACGCCCTTTGCCGCACAGAACTGCCGGGGCCAGAACGTGAAAAGGTCGAATCGCGCCTTTTAAGCAATCTGGGCGATCTTGAGCACGACACAGGATTTTTCAAGCCGTTGCAGGAGCAAATAATGGATTATTTTGAAGGTTCGTGTGTAAATTTTGCTCCGGACCTGCCTATTGTGCTGGATGGATGCACTCGCTTTGCCAGGGATGTTTTGACTGCCTGTAGGGCCGTTAGCTTCGGCCAGACAGCAAGCTATCTGGAATTGGCTGCTGAGATAGGCCGACCCGACACCGTCCGGGCTGTTGGCGGTGCGCTTGCAAAAAACCCTCTGTCTTTGATTGTCCCCTGCCATCGGATAATCCGCAGCGATGGCAAAATTGGCGGATTCTCCGCCTCCGGCGGCATAGCGATCAAAAAAAGATTGCTGCAACTTGAGCAGTAGGCAGGTGGAAGACGTGTTCTAATGTGAGCACGTGGATTGTTAGCTGGTAGTAATGGCTATTTTCCCGCATTTTTTGGTCATTCTTTCCCAGTGGACAAGCTGAAATTCTTTTGAAAAACCTCATTTTTCTGTTGACAATTCAACGATAATCGTTAAGAATTACACCATAATGATTAACTTTTAGAGGAGAAATATTATGACTGAAGGAATAAATGAAGAAGTGATTCAGGACAAAAGAAAATTATTAAGCTTTCTTTGTAGGGCTGTTCAATTGCTCGGGTGGGCGCTTTTGGTTATGGGCGGTATCTGGTTTGTCTGTTTGGTGTCTCTGCCTTTGAGTGGGGACGAGATCGAGACTATTCTGCAAGCTATATCATGGTTTCTTTTTGGGTTTATGGTGCCTGGACTGATGGCAATCGGCATAATACAGTTCGTCAGGTACCTGTTTGACACCGAGTACAAACCAGGCTGGGTTCTACGTCATGCAGCGGTGTTTATCTATTTGCTTGCAGCCATTGAAGTTGCATGGGCTATTTTCAGGTATTTTTATTTTGTGCGTATAATGGACGAACCTACTGCGCGGTTGTTATGGACACAGCTTCTGATTCTGCCCACGATAGTAAAAGTGATGATACTGGTTAGTTTGGCGCAGATTTTAAAGCGGATTTTGCCTGTTATTGAAGAATCGAAAACGCTGGTCTAAAGGAGGCAAGGGATGATTAACATTCGACTTGATTACGTGCTTTTGGACAAGCGGATGAAGCTGAAGGATTTGGCTGAAGTGGCGGGACTGGCGGTCAACAACCTGTCGATTCTCAAAACGAACAAAGCCCGGGCCATTCGCTTTTCGACGTTGAATGCCGTATGCAAAGCATTGGAATGTACACCTGGGGATTTGATTGAGTATGTCGCGGATGAGGATGAGAATTCGTGATTTTTATTCGAGGTGGACGACACGCTGTTTTTGGTCTGCGTTGAGGCTGGCCTTTTTGATGACGTCGTAGAGCCTGCGCGAATCCCGCATCTTCTCGAAGGTAAACTTTGGGTCGGTCTTGTCTGTGGTAATCAGCCCCACGGTGCCGATGCCGAGAATACAGTCCAGGAGGCTTCTGCGAAGCTTCAAATCTACCACGCGGAACATATCCAAATTGTCAACCTTCCTGTCTAGAATCCCTCTGCTCCACTCGATTCGGTCGGGCGTGACCTCATAATAGGTCATCTTGAGCTGGGCCATCTTTAAAAGAAGCGCAAGCACGACCACGACAGCAAGGCCGATGCCGGTGATTACACGATACCTACCAAAGACCGAAGCCTGCTCTCCGGTAAGACCAAAACCGGAGCGCTCTTCTGTTACATTTTCAGCAAGCTCAGATTCCGGCGGTTCCTCGGCTGAGCCGTCATGGATAACTGGTTCAGTAGCCGTTTCCGCCCGGAAAACCGACGCGTTTTCAATAGGGTAGACCATCAGAAAGACCGCCATAGCGAAGAAAATCAGGCCCTTTATACCCGCCCCGACCATCCCCCACAGCGAGGGTCTGCCACGGAACAGAATATGCTCGGCCTTTCCATCCCCTTCGGATTGGGCGGGAGCCGCCGGGCCGCCCTTCAAAGCTTGGGACCGGGTGCTGTTTAGGAATTCGCCGCAGAATCGGCACTTTATCGCCTGTGCCTGAATCGTCTCGGCACAGAAGGGGCAGGGTTTGGTCTGCGGTGGGCTGGTTTGAACGGTTTCCATTCGCTATATATCGGAAATGTCTGGCGGATTTGGACAAGAGATTTTCCTCAGCACACGGCCGTAAAAAAATTTCGGAAAAAATGTAAAAACTACTTGACAAAATGTAAAGCTTGCTTTACATTGCATAGGTCGACTAATTTAGAATGTGAGCAAGAAAAGGGAAATATTATGAATAGATTACAGAAAATAGCGTGGTCACTTGTAACTACGATATCATTAGGCTTCGTCCTTAGCTGCATTGCGGTTGCAATATTGTATGCTAAAGTCGGGATGCCGAAAGCACTTGCAGGGTTCGCTTTTATGGGTATAGCGGCCCTTGGAGGGTTTTCACCACTAATCTTCAAAAAAGATAAAGGCAAGGTAACATTCGATGAGCGAGACAGACTGATTAAAAGAAGGGCTGCCCTTGCTGGCTTTGGTATGTCTTACTTGTTCGTCGGCCTGGCGTGTATGATTCCTTTTTCTGTTCTTGGGCCGAAAGCCAATATTTCGGTGAGGTGGCTGCCGATGATATTTATGGGGGCAGCACTGAGTTCGTTTTTCGCGCATTCGGCTGCGATTCTCGTTCAGTATGGCTGGAGGAGCAAAGATGGGGAAAAGTGAAATTTCAAATCAGGTTCGTCGGCTGCGTTTTGAGAATGGCCAGATGACGCAGCAGCAGTTAGCTGACAAAGTAGGTGTCACGCGGCAGACGATTATTGCCGTCGAGGCCGGCAAATATTCACCTTCGTTGCCTTTGGCCTTTAAGATAGCGAGGACTTTTGGCGTGCGGGTAGAAGATGTATTTGAATTTGATGACGAAGATTCATAGTTTATGAGGGGGACGGGGGTTTCAAGACTTCAAATCTTCTGGCAATTCTATTATAATCTGCAAAGGTGCGTAGGAGCACCTGTCACAAGCGCACAAGGCAAAAGTGCATGAGAAGCTGTTTTTACGAGAGAGATTATGTTTGTAGCAAATGAATTGAACCCGACGGCCAGGTTTTTGATGGGGCCGGGGCCGAGTGATGTTCATCCGCGGGTATTGAAGGCGATGGCTATGCCGCTGGTCGGTCATCTTGACCCGCAGTTTATCAAGATTATGGACGGAGTAAAGGAGATGCTTCGTCAGCTATTCAGGACTAAGAATGAGTTGACATTTGCGGTTTCTGCGACGGGCAGTGCGGGGATGGAGACGTGCTTTGTGAATCTGTTGGAGCCGGGGGACGAAGCATTGGTGTGCGTCAACGGTGTGTTTGGGGAGCGGATGTGCGACAATGTTGAGCGCTGTGGCGGCAAATTAATGCGTGTCGATGCCGCGTGGGGCCAGCCAATAGAGCCGGCACAAGTCAAAGAGGCGCTGGGAAAATGCAAGCCGAAGCTGGTGGCAATCGTGCATGCTGAGACGTCGACGGGCGTTCTTCAGCCGTTAGAGGAAATCAGCAGAATGGTGCACGATGCAAGGGCACTGTTTTTAGTGGATACGGTAACATCGTTAGGTGGGACGGACGTTAGGGTGGATGACTGGGGGATTGATGCGGTGTATAGCGGGACGCAGAAATGTATAAGCTGTCCGCCGGGCCTGTCGCCCGTTTCCTTTAGCAAAAGGGCGGTTAAAGTAATCGAGAAGAGAAAGACGAAGGTACAAAGCTGGTATCTGGATTTGAATATGGTCAGGAAATACTGGGAAGGTAAGAAAAGAGTTTATCACCATACGGCGCCGGTCAGTATGATATATGGTTTGTATGAGGCGTTGAGGTTGATATTTGAGGAGGGATTAGAGGCTCGTTTTGAGCGGCATCGGCGTAATCATGAGCTGCTTCGCGACGGGTTCGAGGCGATGGGATTTGAATTTGTGGTTGCGCCGCAGTTTCGCCTGCCTATGTTGAACGCTGTTAAGATTCCTGATGGCCTTGACGATGCGGCGGTGCGGCAGCAGTTGCTGGATGAATATAATATTGAGATAGGGGCGGGACTGGGGAATTTTGCTGGGAAGGTCTGGCGGATAGGGCTGATGGGGTGCAGCTGCACGGAAAACCACGTCAATATACTCCTGGCGGCCCTGTGGCAGATTATGAAATAGCTGTAAGTAAAGCAAGGTGAGGTTATGGCATTACCTGTTGTAGCGATAATAGGTCGGCCTAATGTGGGCAAGAGCAGCTTGCTCAACGCACTGGCTGGCAAGATGATAAGTATTGTCGAGCCGACCGCGGGGGTTACGCGCGACCGGGTCAGCACGATTATTAAAAGAGACGAGCGC
>SDBT01010746.1_pt1 | contig 14758 bp, 13 predicted proteins | sample 2277101 | NCBI WGS metagenome assembly SDBT01 (sample SAMN10404973, study PRJNA504765) | marine sediment metagenome | isolation source: marine sediment core GS10_PC15, 103 cmbsf | place: Arctic Ocean: Southern Knipovich Ridge | collected 2010
ATCAATTATTCCCAGGCCTCGCGGCCTGGGCTAACCTATGTCGCTCCTTCGGAGCTCCCCGTTTCTCGTTCTCCGTAAAGAACCCCATGTTTCTCTGAAACGGCTTATGGGTAATGATATGGCTGGTATACTGCCGGCGCATTTGCGCTTGGCGCCATCCTTTCAGGCGCCGCTGGCTATATCGGCATGAATGTTTCTGTTCGCGCAAATGTCAGAACGGCAGAAGCCGCCACCAAAGGCTTAGATAAAGCGCTATCAATTGCCATTAATGGCGGCGCAATAACCAGCGTGCTCGTTGTTGGTCTTGGTCTGCTCGGCATAACTGCATATTATATTTTCCTCATAAAGATCACCCCAGGCACAACGGCAATGCATACTTTAATTAAGCCGTTAATTGGTCTTGCATTTGGCGGCTCATTAATTTCTATCTTCGCGAGACTTGGTGGGGGGATTTTCACTAAAGGCGCGCATGGCGCGGCAGGAAGTGAAGCTCACAAGGCTGCAATTACCGGCGATACGGTTGGCGATCCTTACAAAGATACTGCGGGCCCTGTTTTCGTCGAAAATAAAGCGCAGGAAGAGGGACGACGACGAGCCATTTCGGAGAAAACAGTACCGCAGGGATTGGTGACTATCTTATTTCTTGGTGGGCGATAGTGGGATCGAACCACTGACCCCTGCCGTGTGAAGGCAGTGCTCTACCGCTGAGCTAATCGCCCTAATCTGCCGTCATTCTGGATAATTCATCGTGGCTTGTCAAGAACATAAAAACAAAAGGGATCTGGCTTTTGTTTATTTAAAACGGCAGCTCGAGGTTTGAATTTAATGCTAATAATTCTTTACGGAAAACTTCTTGAATACGTTTCATTGCATTTTCATCATTGGCTTCGAATCGCATAATTAAATTTGGCGTGGTGTTTGACGGACGTAACAATCCCCAACCATCTTTAAACTCAACACGTAGACCATCGATCGTCACTATGTTTGCATCCTCAAATTTAGCCTTCGCTTTAAACTCAGCCATAAATTTAAATTTCTCTTCATCGCTAATTGGAAGTCGTAACTCAGGCGTATTAATACTGTCGGGAAACTCGTTAAACAAATCATCTAATGTTTGTTTGCTTTTTCCTAAAATTTCAACTAAGCGCGCACCAGAATAAACTGCATCATCAAATCCATACCATCTTTCTTTAAAAAAGATATGGCCGCTTAATTCTCCGCCTAACGCAGCATGCTGATCTATAATAGATTTTTTAACATTTGAATGGCCTGTTTTCACCATCAACGGCACGCCACCTCTTTCTGAAATAACCGATTTCAGAAAATGCGTACATTTAACATCATAGACAATCGTTGCACCAGGCTCACGCGTTAACACATCGGCTGCAAGCAACATCACGACGCGATCTGAAAAAATAACTTTTCCTTTGTTGGTGACAACACCCAACCGATCTGCATCGCCATCAAATGCCAAACCAACATCTGCATGATGATCGACAACGGCGCGACTTAAGTCTTCTAGATTTTCAACAACACTGGGGTCCGGATAGTGATTTGGAAACGTGCCATCGACATCACAAAATAATTCTTCGACCTCACAACCTAATGCTCGAAATAATTGTCCGACAACAACACCGCCGACACCATTTCCACAATCCAACACGACTTTAAGCGGCCGATCAACATGAACATCTTTGCAAATGCGATCAACATACGAACTCATCACATCCGTTGCACGCATCGTCCCCTGACCTTCAACAAAATCGCCTGTTTCAATGCATCGACAAATTTTTTGTATGCCATCTGACGTTAATGTTTTTCCATCCACGACAACCTTTAAACCATTATAATCAGGCGGATTGTGACTGCCAGTAATCATGATACCTGAATTCGCACTTAAAATATTTGTCGCAAAATAAAGTATTGGTGTTGTGACAACACCAATATCAATCACATGACAACCCGTTGACATGATACCTTTTGTTAGCGCATCAAATAATTTAGGGCTTGATAACCGACCATCGCGAGCAACAATTAATTCATTACCATCGCATCGCAGCACCATTGATGCAACCGCTTTTCCAACCGCCTCTACAGCTTCAACTGTTAACGTTTTATCGACAATGCCACGAATATCGTAAGCGCGAAAGATGGTTGTATCTATATTACTTTTTTGCATTAAATTTTTTCCTTAATTTTTTACACCCGAGCTGCCAAATCCACCGACACCTCGATCAGTTTGATTGAAATCATCAACAATATCAAAATCAACTTGAACGACTGGCGCGATAACCATTTGCGCAATTCGATCACCTGGTTCAATCTTAAAATCATTATGGCCACGATTCCAGCAGGAAATCAAGATTTCTCCTTGATAATCTGAATCAAGCAAACCAACTAAATTACCTAATACAATGCCGTGTTTATGTCCCAAACCAGATCGTGGTAGAATCGTTGCAGCAAGCGTTGGATCTTCAATATGAATTGCAATGCCGGTTGGAATTAAATCGGTTTTTCCTGGTTGTAAAATCAGCGCATCGTCTAAACATGCACGTAAATCTAATCCTGCAGAGCCATCAGTTGCATAAGCAGGCAAAGGAATTTCTTTCCCAATTTTTGGATTTAATATTTTAAGTTGTATTTTTTTCATATCGCGAAGGTGTCAAGACTTGACACCTTTCTCCTATCATTTCAATCAACTCATCCGCTAGCTGCTGCTTTTTTAACAGTGGTTTTTCAATCACTTGATCCCCGTACAAAATTGCAGTTTTGTTATAGTCTGAATTAATTCCATAATCTGATTGATTAATCAAGTTTGCAACGATCATATCACATTGCTTTTCTTTTAATTTGATTTTTGCGTTGTTAATTAAGTCATCACTTTCCGCCGCAAAACCGACAACAAATGGTCGATTTTCTAGCTGCGCCACAGATCGTAAGATATCAGGATTTTGCATAAATTCCAACTTGATAGACGCTTCTTTTCGTTTCATTTTTTGAACAGATGGATTTTTAATTGAATAGTCGGCCACCGCTGCTGTTGAAATAAAGATATCAACGCCATCAATCTCTTTCATGACAGCATCATTCATTTCATTTGCTGAAATAACATTGATGCGTTTAATTTGATTGGGCGTTTCCAAATGCACAGGGCCTGCAACTAAAACAACTTCTGCGCCCATTTTTTTTGCAGCATTTGCCAGTGCAAAACCCATTTTTCCAGAACTAAAATTTCCGATAAAACGAACGGGGTCAATTTTTTCATGAGTTGGTCCTGCTGTAATTAAAATTTTCTTTCCGGAAAAAACACCAGGCTGAAATAATTGTTTCATGATTTCTTCGGGTTCGGTCATTCGCCCTAAACCACTTTCACCGCACGCTTGCTCACCTTCTGCAGGACCAATAATCTTGTAACGATATTTTTTTAGCACAGAAACATTTGACTGTGTGATTTCATTCTGCCACATCGATTTATTCATCGCAGGCGCTAAAATAATTTGTGATTCAGTCGATAAACAAATCGTCGACAACAAATCATTTGCCAAGCCATGCGCAATACGCGCAATAAAATTTGCCGTTGCCGGCGCAACTAAAATCATATCGGCCCATCTTGCCAAACTAATATGATGCGTTGCAGGCAAATCTCGTGATTGAAACATGTCGCAATACACAGGATGACCTGACAAAGTTTCAAGTGTTAATGGCGTCATAAATTCTTTTGCAGATTTAGTCATCACAACCTTAACTTCGGCGCCTGATTTTCGAAGCAAGCGGATTAATTCTGCGCTTTTATAAGCGGCAATTCCGCCTGTAACGCCCAATAAAATTTTTTTATTTTGAAATGTCATTTTAAAATCTCCACATTATCGATTAAACGAACTTTATCCAAATGCACTGCACCAAAACGGCGTCCGTATTTTTCTTCGATATAATCTATTTTAAAGCCAAGTGAATCTAATTCGCGCACCACCTTTTCTTTCGACAATTTTGATTGAAGTAACTGAGGAAAAGCTGCCGCAAGCCTTCTATGTTCTGCCGTCAAATTAGAATTCCGGGAACTTAACGCCAACCCATCTTCTGCGCGAGTTGTTTCGCAAGCAACCACTTTAATATCCATAAAAAAAGCTTTGACCATGCCTTTAACTAAATGTAATTGCTGGAAATCTTTTTCACCTAAATACGCTTTAGTTGGTCGTACCAAATTAAATAATTTCATCACAACAGTCATCACGCCAACAAAATGACCCGGACGATATTCACCTTCCAAAGCAACACTCATTTCTTTTTCATGAATTTCATATTTAAAATTATCGGGATAGCACTCTTCATAAGTCGGCGCTAAAACAAAATCAACACCCAGTCTTTCTGCAATCTGACAATCTTCTTCAAACGTATTTGGATACGAGTGAAAATCATTTGGATTACTAAATTGAGTTGGATTCACAAAAATACTTAAAATTGTTAAATCATTTTCATCAACAGATCGTCGCAATAAATCCTCATGCCCTTGATGCAAGTGACCCATCGTCGGCACAAAGCCGATTGTTTTATTATTAAATACGATCGTTTTTCGGAACGCTTGCCACTCTGGCACTGAATTAAATATTTTCATGAGTATTGATGCTCTCCGCCCGGAAATTGTTTCTGCTTCACTTCAGCATCAAATTGATTTAATGCAGATTTAATAAAATCAAAACCTTGACCATAATGTTTGACGAATTTCGGTTTAAAATCTTGATTAAAACCAAGCAAATCATGCAACACTAATACCTGCCCAGAAGTATCTTGACCTGCACCAATACCAATCGTTGGAATTCCAATGCTGTCCGTAATTTCTTTCGCAAGTTTGCTCGGCACACATTCTAAAACCAAACTAAAACAACCTGCCGCCTCTAATGCTTTCGCTTCTTTTTTTAAAGCTTCTGCGCCCTCTTCTTTTGCACCTTGCAAACGAAACCCGCCAAGCTGATGCACTGATTGTGGCGTCAAACCAATATGCCCCATAACAGGTATGCCGGAATCAACAATATGCCTGATAAGAGATTCATTTCCCGCAACACCTTCTAATTTAATCGCGTGAGCGCCTGCTTGCATAATTTTTTCAACTGCATTCATTGTTGCATTTAAATCTTTTCGATAAGAACAAAAAGGCATATCACCCACAATAAACTTATTATCAACACCCCTTGAAACTGCCGCAACATGCAACGCCATCAAATCAACAGATGCTGGCAATGTCGTTTGATGTCCATGCATCACCATCGCCAAACTATCACCAACCAAAATACAATCAATATCACTTTCGGCAATAATTTTTGCTGACCAATAATCATAACAGGTGACCATTGTAATTTTTTGATTGGCTTCTTTCATTTTTTTAAAATCATGTATTTTCATTTTATTTTCCTTGATCGAATACCTCAACAAACGCCTCATAAACTTTTTTATAAGGATCGTCTTTTAACGCTTCTAAATTAGATTGAATAGTCTCTTGATCGCCGCGCGCAAGCGGCCCTGTTAATGCTTCGTCTGCTTTAACAATAAGATTCTCAACAATCTGCTCCAAATAAGGATATGCAATTCTTTTCTTTAAATTAAATTTACCTTTAAGCTCTTTGAAAAATTTTTGCCAAAGAATTGTTGTAAAATTCCCACTTAAAACACAAAGTGCGTGATAATAGGATTTCATCTCTTTTGGAACTTCATGACTCTCATTTCGCAAACCCGGCAAGAGTTTTGAAAATGGCGGCCCACCTTCTTCTAAAATGAAAGGTATACGCAAATACGAAGAAAGCTTGTATTTGCTATTGCCAAAGGTCATGAGTGGATGTGCTCCATGGCAATTGTTCAGCACCAAACTTCCTGAAAAATGAATTAAGTATTGTGAATTCGAAACACAGGGATTTTCTTTAATAAAATTTTCGATTGCAGCATCACTAATTAAAAGCAAAATGTGAGTGCTGTCATCAGAAAGCTTTTCCAACTCTTCAACTGTATTTTCCGACCGAGACCATTTTTTAAAATTCAAGTGCAGAAAATGAAAATAATAGGAAAAATGATATGCGACACGACCGTCGCCAATGATTAAAAATTTAGGTACCTGTCTCATGGATCAAGTCCTCTTTTTGCTGATATGTAAAAACCACAAAGTCACTGTTCAGTGAATCAATGCTTTGATTCGGGAGATTCTAAACCTGAAACCCTCAAAAGGCAAATAAATTATAACAGCCGCGAATAATGAACAACACCAAATCGTTTCAACGCCATAATAGCCCTGGCATCGTTAATGGGGTTGTATAAAAGCGCAAGAAGCTCGGGGTATTCGTTGACGGGATAAACGTCTTTATTAATAATTAAATTTCTAGTGACGTCGATTTTGTTGTTAACAATTTTATAAACGCTATCGTACTGTCCTGCTTTGTTTGTGAAATGAATATCATGCGGCAAAAGCTTTGTTTGATAAGGCTTCGGAATGCTAATGTCATAATGCCAACGATAACTCGCCGCACCGACAACAATAGGATACAGCCTTTTTCCTGGTGTAATATATTGTCGTAGAGAATGTGGATTAAATGTATCAATACCGATTGGCGTGCTAAAAAATGTTTGTGGATCTAATGTAATTGTATAAGGGCTAGCCCAACTTCCTTTTACTATCATCGGATGCATTAAATCATTTGGATTGCTCGTTGTCATATTGCCTGTGCCGCCCTCTGGCGTGTCAGATAATAAATCATTTGCAATTCGCTTGCGCGATTCTCCAACGCTCACCACTTGACGAAAAATCGTATTAAAGTACCCAAAAAAACTCAAGGTATTTCGACCAGACACGGTGCCATTATTTAATATTTGAATGATGTTATTCAGCTCATAACGATTTTGTGATGAAATCGCGCTTGGCAAAGTCATGGTGCGAGATTTTTTATTTGCAATGACAACAAACTTTCCTGCTTCGCCCAACAGCAAACTACCGAAAGATGCAGAACGCACGGTTGGATCTGCAAAGATTTTATATTGTGGCAAATAAATAATAACATGATTAAATTCGTAAACTGTCGGGATTGGCAATGTGCGAAAATGTTTTCCTGCGGAAATTAAAACTGTTTCTGATTTGATGCCTTCTGCTTTTAACAAAGCTTCTAATATCGCAACATGATCTTTGCAATCGCCATAACCATTATGCAAAATCTCATTTGTTTTATGCGGCACATAGCCTGAAGCCGCATTCAAATAAACGGCAACATAATGAATATTTTGAGCCACCCAATTATAAAGCAATTGTGCTGCTTGTAGGCCTTTTTTAGGGCCGACAATTTTATCTGCAAGTTTTTTAATTTTTGGCGTAATAACAATTTTTGCGCGCGCATTTTTCCAATAGATGTCGCCAATTTCTTGCCATGAACTCATGCTACTCATTGCAAATACGGGCAATATGTCAATCGTTGACACCATATAATTTTCTTTTTCTGCTGCCGGTTTATTTTTTAACGCTGCTGTCACAATTTTTTCATTTTTATTTTGCGTGACTGAAACTTTATATGCACCGCGTTTAGCCCAATGTAATTTTAGCGAATCTGGCGCATGCACTTCGACAGCCTGATTAACAACTTGTGATTCAAAATCAGGAGCATCAACAATATTAAAGCCAAATGTTTCCGGCTTAATTTGCCGTAACTCCCACTTAACATAAGTTTTACTACCAGGTTGTAATTGCGGAAAAACAATGGTCGTCGTTAAACTATTTGTAAAGCCCGGCGCTGATTCTGTCGCTTGGCTTGGGCGCGTGAAAATATTTTTCTTTGTTGCTTTAATTTTTTTACCGTCGGGCAACACCACATATGCATCAATTAATTTTAATCGCTGGGTCTTCGGAAAATAGGTTTGCGTAGCGCGCTGCCCTTCTTTTATACCTCGCTGCGTCAATAACGTTGCATCATCAATAAAAATCGCACGGTATGTTTTATTGGGCTGTAAATAATAAATGCTTTTTTCAAGATTAATTCGTACATTGACTGGCACAGCTAACGACAAAACAGGCAAGAACAAAAAAGCACATAAGAACATTTTCATGTTTTAGTTTCCTTTTTATTATTTTTCAAGCTTAACTGAATGGGAAGAATAATTAAACGCATCCCCTTCAATAACAAATGTCGTTGTAATGACATCGGCGTTTCGTTATGTAATAAACGTGTTAGCCATGATTCATTTGTTAATATTAACTTTGCTGCAAAGAAAAGTGGGTTGCTAAATTCTTCTTTTATTTTATCCGCCAACTGGTCTAATTCCCTCACTGGATCAATACCAAAAGCACTATAAGATTTAGCCGGCACACCAATTTGATGCGAATATTCAACAAAATATTTTAAGCGTTTTTTTACTTTCTGTTCCATTTTTGCAAGCGTCCGATCACTTTCATAGCTATTAACATCAACAACACCGACCCCTACAAAGACATAGTTTTTAAAGTATCCAGGCCACATGCGCCGTTCAGATATAAGCGTATGCATACCTTCACCTGGACTATCGCCAATAAAGAAAACAGCCGTTGGCAAGCTCGGATCAAGCTCGCGAATTAATTTAAAACGACTCTCAATGGGAAAATGAAAAAGCTTGTCTAATTTTTTAACCTGCGATTTCACTCGTCGATAATGTCGCTTTATCAACAAACAAATAACAATCACACTGCCATTAAACACAAGCGTTAACCAACCACCATCAGCAAACTTTGCAATAATGATTGTGACTAGAATAAAAAGACAGATAATAAATCCAAACGCAGATAAGCTAAGACGAAAAATCCATCTCGGCTTACGACGATGAGTTGCCCAATAAAATGTTAAGCCGAGTAATGACATCGTAAACGTTAAAAAGACGCTCGTGCTATACAAAATAACGAGCAAATAAACCGAACCATTCGTCACCCACAAAACAAGCAATGACAAAATACCAAATAATATAATACCATTTTGGATGACTAGGCGACTGGATAAGTTTCTAAATTTTTTCGGCACCCAATAATCAATTGCCATATTAGCAAGAACAGCTGGCCCGCCCAAAAAGCCCGTATTTGCCGCAACAAACAACAAGCCCGCCTCAAAAACTAACAATAAAATTAGCCAAAGGTGTTGCAACGGCATCCCATTCAAGATCGAACCAAACACCACTGCATTAAGTGTTTCGCCATCAACAGGTTTTGCATGCCATAGCAAATATAGTAAGATAATGCCGCCAGCAGTAAAACTCAGCGAAACGGCCATATAAAACATTGTCCATTTGCCCGTTTTTACTCGCGGCTCTACAAGATTATTAACGTTATTCGACACCGCCTCTAATCCAGTATATGTTCCGCCACCTAATGAGTAAGCGCGCAACAACAGCGCCATAACAAAAAACCAACCAACCGCTGCCGATACTTGATGCGTTTGTACGGCTGCTTCATGGTAAACCGCACCGAGTTGATTTCCATGAGCAATAACACCATAAAGAATAATGAAAAGATGAGTCACCACAAAACCTAAAAAAATCGGCAAGAATATTTTGATTGATTCTTTCATGCCACGCATATTTAAATACATTAATAGCAGTATCAATACACTTTCTGTCGCTAACTTATAAGGCTGTGCGCCTAGCGGCAATAAACTAAATAACGCATCAACACCGCAAGCAAAAGAAATCGCAATCGTTAAAACATAACCTAACAAAAGCGCAACGCCTGAAATTAATCCCGCATAAGGACCAATTAATCTCGACGCAACTTTGTAACCACCACCGCCACTTGGAAATAGCTCGATCACTTGGTTATACGCCATCGAAATCACAAAAACTGTGACGGCAATCATGATGGCTAAATATAATGCCAAATAAACGTGGTGACCCAAGGCGATATACGCTTGTTCCGGACCATAAGCAGACGATGACAAACCGTCAGCGCCGAGACCAATCCAGGCAAAAAAAGCGATAAGGGAAATATGCTTGCGAGTATCCTGATTCATTGGATTACGAGGCTTACCGAGCAAGAGCTGTTTAATCTTCGGCTTTTTCATATTCGTCCATGCGGCCTGCTTTAAAGTTTGATGAGTATAACGTAACTAGGGGCTGGGATCTAGGAGTTGGGAGCTTTCGTAGGGGTTGCATACCATGCGACCCGGTGGATCGCAGATCCACTGAAAAAGCCTCTGCGAAAACGGATAGCACGGAGCAACTTTCAGTCTCGCCTTTGGCGTGACCTCTCGACAAGCTCGAGACAGGCCGGTGCGCATGATATGCGCACCCTACGAATTGAGTATCAATAAATAAATGACTTGAAAAAAATTTAAAATCCGTAGATCCTAGCACCCAGACTGCGGGTGTAGTCCAATGGTAGAACATCAGCTTCCCAAGCTGAGAACGTGGGTTCGATTCCCATCACCCGCTCCATTTTTATTCTCTCGTGAAAGAAAATAGTGCTCTTCTCCCCTGAACAGAGCGAGGATCATCCGCATTAAGAAGATTTTTTGGCTCTGCCGGTTGTGAAATAACTGGATTTCGTAAAGATCTTACGCCACCGCTTTCGTCTCTTGAAAAGAACAATATTCTAGGCCTCGACAGGCTAGTTACTGCTTTCCACATTTGATGAGCGTGACTTGGCGATGAAGGTAGAGCTCTGCTCGAAGATGACGAAAAAAAAGAGAGACGAAGATCTACAAGCGCCTGTGTTTCAGCAGAAATTTGCAAACTTGAACCATCTTCTCTTACGCGGCTTTTTTCGCGAACATTATCACCTGATGAACTAGAAGGTGAAGATGAATCTCCTGCATGTCTTTTTCTTTTGGCTCCACCCGACGGCGACACCGGCGATGGCAAATCTTGCATAGAAGTTTCAGGCTGTGCCAATCTCGATGATTGTAACGCAAGCTCGCCTTCTTTTTGAGCTCGCAACGCCAATGCAGCTTGTCGATTTCTTGCAATACGAGCCAATTGTTCTTCCGTCAATTCTTCGGCAGAACTTTCAAATGGCGATCTATCAGGAGGAGGACTCAGGGCAGATCTTTCGGAATCAGATAATTTTGGTGAAACCGAACATCGACCTCCGCCAACCTCAGCAGAAGCCACAGACATTGGTACCGGTGGTATAACTGCAGGCGCAGGCAAAGCCGCAGATGCACACTGGGCAAACATACTCTTTATCGAAGGCTGCCCCGATGGCGCAAAACTCTTACCCGTTTTTTTATCGTATATTATACAATCATCAATAACTCGAGGCTGAGCAACCAACCTTGGCATAATAGGTTGAGGCCAAGAAATCAACCCTGACGTAAATGTAACTCCACGTAAATCTAACATACCACAATAGCGATCCGTCCCTGGCTTCTCTAAAACTTTTATCTGATAGCGAGCAATCGTCACATCAAATTTCGTAGCTTTTAAATACCCAGCCACATCAAAAGTTAGCTTATGAGGAGTTACATCCCCATTTCGTTGCACGTTAACACTTCTAAAAAAATCTTTTAAATGTATATTTGCACGAGCTGCGCCTGGCCCACAAATTCTATCGACAAGCCCATCCCAAGCAGCTCTCAAATAGTTTGCAGGATATAAAATTGGACCGCCGTTTTCATCATAGGTTGGACGACTGAAATGTTGGAAAACGGACAAGACAACTTTATTAATGTCATCCCATTCCTGGCTGGAAATCTTCGCCATTTTTATTCTTCTTATTTTATTTATTATTAATCAATTCTTGCTGAAGCAATAATAGCAGACGAAGCTTAAGGAATCCTTAAGAAATTGAAATTGTTGAAATAAAATTTACTATTTAAAATCAATGAGTTATTCTTTTCCTGTCAGCTAACCGACTGATTTGAACCACTTTCTGGCAATTTTACCTAAAAATGACTATGATGATCAGCATCTTTTAACTCTTTCGAGGAACACAATGAAGAAACTAATCAAATGGACCATTTGGATTGTCGTTAGCATTATTTTAATTATTATCATCGCCACTGTACTATTAAGCTTTCTTATTAAACCAAACGACATCAAACCAATTATTAGTAAACAAATTTTCAAAGCAACCGGTCAGCATGTTGTTTTCAAAGGCGATATTCACTGGCGATTATTTCCAACTCTCAGCATTAAATTAGATAATGCATTCATCAACAACCCGCCTTCATTTGGCGAAGGCGTGCTCGCAAATATTTCTGAGCTGTCTGTTGGTGTGAAACTCTTACCATTGCTACACGATTCAATTGAAACAACTGATTTAGTTCTAAATGATGCAACAATTAATTTAATTAAAAATAAAAACGGACAAACAAATTGGCAGGCACAACAAGCAGCAACAATTCCGTCGCAAACCATTGCCAATCCAACCACCACCAACCCCCCCAAAGGAAAGTCATTAACATTTCAAGTGCCTAGCTTAAAAATTAAAAACATGACAATCAATTGGCAAAACAAACAAGATGGACAAACGACAACAATTAAAAATTTAAATTTAACCGCTTCGAATATTCAACAAGGAAAAGCATTCCCTGCTCAATTGAATTTTAGAATTGACAATAACAAGCCCGATATTCACGGCACAATTTCACTCGCGTCAAATATTACACTCAAGCCTAATAATCAGTATGTGTTACAAAACCTTAATCTTAAAACAAACCTCACTGGAAACGGTTTGCCTGAAGGACGGTTAAATTCAACACTACAAGGCGCTGCATTAATTACATCAAAGAGTATCTCGCTCAATCCAATTAACATGTCTGTTAATAAAAGCCAGATCAGTGGAAATATTAATGTCAGCAATTTTGCTACCATGGCAACTCAATTTAATTTAAATGCCACGCCGTTTAATATGAAAAATTTGTCTGGCAATGCAACATTACAAGGCAGCATCACAGCAGCAAATGCCAGAACAGCACCAAGCTTAAAAACATTAAATGGAAAAGTGACTATTAAAATAAAAAACGGCACCTATCAAGGCGTGAATATACCTTATTTAATTAACGTTGCAAAAATATTAAAAAAAGGGAAATTGCCGCCAAAAATGCAAGGAGCAAATCAAACAACATTTGGCAATCTCTCGGCTAGTGCGGTTATTAACAAAGGCGTTGCATACACGAATGATCTTTATATCAGCTCACCCGTTATTAATGTAAAAGGTAATGGCTCACTTAATTTGGTAGCACAAACAATTAATTACAACTTAAAAATTAGCAGCGCTGATAGCAATGATGTTAATTTACAAAACATTCCATTAGTTGTTTCGGGCCCATTAAAAAGCCCAAAAGCCAGCCTTGATAAAAACGCATTGTTAAAAGGCGTTTTTAAACAACAAGTCCAGAAACAATTAGATAACGCTGTAAAACAACTACAATTAAAGCTGTTTCAATAAAATTAATGGGCGTCATCGCCGCCCTTTTTTTAACCCATGAAAAACCAACTCGCGCCAAAACAATTTCAATCAAAAATACTCTCATGGTTTAAGCATCATGGCCGAAAAGATTTGCCGTGGCAAAAAAATATTTCACCTTATCGCGTTTGGCTTTCTGAAATTATGTTGCAGCAGACACAAGTGCAAACGGTTATTCCTTATTTTAAACAATTTATAAAACAATTTCCGACCATTAAAAAATTAGCAGCCGCGCCAACAGATGATGTTTTACACTTATGGTCTGGCTTAGGTTATTATGCGCGCGCACGAAACTTACATAAAACAGCACAAATTATTTCAAGCGAACATCATGGCAAATTTCCTCGCGATTTAGAAACGTTACAATCATTACCAGGAATTGGCAAATCAACGGCCGGCGCAATCTTAGCAATCGCCATGAAAAAACGCGGTGTGATTTTAGATGGCAATGTTAAACGTGTACTCGCAAGATTCGGCGCTATAAAAGGCTTGCCAAGTGAGGCGAGTAAAACGTTATGGGAAATCGCAGAAGTTTACACGCCAGAAAATCATATTGCAGATTACACACAAGCCATGATGGATTTAGGCGCGATGATTTGCACAAGAACAAAACCAAATTGCGCAAAATGTCCGTTAGAAAAATTTTGTCTCGCACATCAAACAAATTGTGAAACCGACTTTCCAGAAAAACGCATCACACAAAAAATCCCGATTCGCAAAACGTATATGCTGCTCATGCGCGACAAAAACCAATCCCTGCTACTTGAACAACGTCCGCCGCACGGAATCTGGGGCGGCTTATGGTGCTTCCCACAAATTGATTCGCTAGCAATGTTAGAAGATGCTTGCATCAGAAAATACGATTGCAAAATAAAAACCACAAAAAAATTAAAAAAATTTCGACACACATTTAGCCACTTTCATTTAGATATCACACCGATACTCATCGAAGTGATTCAAACAAACCAACAAATTATGGAACAAAACACAGCAATCTGGTATAACAAAAAACATATCAGGCGACTTGGTGTTCCAAAGCCTGTGAACGAATTACTGCTACAAATTAATGGAGAATAAAATGACCCGAATGGTTCAATGCAAAAAACTCAATCAAGAACTTGAAGGACTAGAAAAACCGCCATTTCCCGGCCCACTTGGCGAGAAAATTTACGACAATATCTCAAAAGAAGCCTGGGGAAACTGGTTTACGCTTCAAACACAGCTGATTAACGAGTATCATCTCGACTTACACCTAGAAGACTCCCGTGATTTTTTGCTAAAAAACATGGAAAATTACTTTTTCAAGACGGTCAAAAAAGATACCGATGAAAAAGCTTGACTAGAATGCGTTCGATCGGTTTAATAGCC
>SDBT01010747.1_pt1 | contig 14758 bp, 23 predicted proteins | sample 2277101 | NCBI WGS metagenome assembly SDBT01 (sample SAMN10404973, study PRJNA504765) | marine sediment metagenome | isolation source: marine sediment core GS10_PC15, 103 cmbsf | place: Arctic Ocean: Southern Knipovich Ridge | collected 2010
ACTTCGCTAGGATGATTATCGAAAGCGAAGTCTGTTACAGTCAAGTAGTTATAGTAAGCCCGGTCACCAAGATTCTTCTTAATAAGAAGGAAGGAACATTTGAGGAATACTGGTTCAAGCCCTGGTTACAAGAAGTTGCTGAGTTTTGCAAAGAACTAAGAGTCCGGATGGGTTTACAGCAGCACAAGATAATCTGGGGAGATAAAAAAGGAGTATGAGAAAGAGGAACTAACATGGGATGGTTTAAGAGGCACCTCAACTGGACTCTTGTCTTAGGCTTACTAGCTAGTCTAGTATTCTATATACTGCTTGCTTTGAGTCTAGAGATAGTATACCTTTCCTCTGTAACAGATGACTTAAATAAAGCAGTAGAGTCCCTGGACTACTGGGAAGAGTATATAGACACAGATGGTCTCTTTACTGGCCCTGAAGTACAGTATTATCTATTCCAGGAGGACTTTCAGACCTATACTACTGTCGCTACCAGATACAACTACCAGGTAGACTCTCTAGAGAGGCTCTACTATGTGATAGCCTTTCCATCAGGTTTTATCTGGATGACATTGGTAGGAAGATGGATTCTTAAATGGAAAGGAAGAAGTCTCTGGAATTTACTATGGTTAGTTATCCCTTGGGTCGGAATCTTTGTATTTCTGGCCTTAGCTAACAGGAGAGAAGAAACCGTAGATGCTTTCCCAGCAGTGTAAGCTAAAGGAAGAGAAAGGAGGTCTAAATTGCATCTAGCAATTATAATAGACGGAAACGGTAGATGGGGATTAGGGCATTCTGAGGTAAGGACTGAAGGACACAGAGAGGGAGCTAAGAACGTATGGAGGCTAGTCCAGGACCTACCTAAGGAAGTAACATATCTAACTCTCTTTGGTTTAAGTCTAGACAATGTTAAGAATAGACCTGAAGGAGAACTCCAGTCACTCTACCAGATCTTTAGGGAAAGCTTTGAGGAAGGTCTTGAGCTAGCTCTCCAAAGGGACATCCGTCTTAACTATATAGGAGATGGAGGACTTCCTTCTCCCTTGTACCATCTTGTCCAGAAGGCAGGACGGACTACCCAACACAATAGGGGTTTGGTACTAAGTATTGCACTGAGTTATGGGAGTAGGGATGAGATTACTAGAGCTGCAGCCAAGTTGCAGTCTCGGACCATGCCTATAACTAGGAAGAGTCTAGCAGGAGCATTAGATACCTATAACTTACCTGATGTTGACCTCTTAGTCAGGACCGGAGGGGAGAAGAGACTAAGTGACTTCCTACTGTGGCAATGTGCCTATGCAGAGCTATTTTTTACTGATACTTTGTTTCCAGATTTTTCGGTGGAGGAGCTAAATAGAGTCTTAGAAGAGTTTGGTAGCAGGAAAAGAAGATTCGGGGGACTGGATAATTCTTAAAAGGAGTATGGTATGGTACTATCAGTTCTGCTGGGGATGGGTGTGGGCATCTGCCTTGGCCTTCTAAGTGTTGGAGTTAGGGAGCTACTACTGGGCAATCTGGCTCAGTCAGCTGAAGCCTTTGTAGTCTCTGTCTTCGCTGGGGTAGTTGGATCTTTTCTCTTCAGTCTGGAGAGAGATCAAGTTAGTTCCAGAAAAGAGCTAGGGAAATAAAAAAGGAGGTATAATATGGACCAGACATCACTACTAGTAAGGAAGGAAGACCTTCAGGAACTTCTTGAGAAACTACTAAAGGATGAGGGGGAGATAGTAGCAGATCTGAGAGTTTTACTTCAGTATGCCAAACATGAGGCTATCAGGAAGACCTTGGAAAGGAGATTAACTAAGGGAGAGGAGGCTTTACAGGCACTAAGACAAGGCTTTATTCCAGTGGATACAGGCTACTTCGTCAAGACTGATACTAAGGATAAGTGGAATAGAAAGGAAGTTAAGGAGATACTAGATACCATGCCTCCAGAGGTAAAAGAGGTCTGGGAGAAGGTGAAAGAGAAGGGAATCTTTTCCTCTTTTGGCGTTACTATGGGAGGAGGAGATCCTATCTTAGTAGGTAATACTGGAGGAAAGCATTTCTTTATAGCCGGGTGGTTAAACCTTAATAGAAAAATCTCTCTAGGAGTAAGGATAAAGATCTAGGTATGAAACTGTCTATTGAGTTAGAGATTGAGTTAGTAGGAGAAGGAGGTGATGCCTGGTAAGCAATTGCAACTGAATATCCCTAATCTAGACTATACTGTCTGGGGGGATAAGAAAGGAGTATAAAAGATGAAATTGCCTGGAATTACAGTAAAGAACACAGTAGTAGTATTTTCTGTGACCTGTCTAGTCGTAGTAGGTATATTCCTACTGTGCTACTTCTCTAGATGAAGCTCTCGATTGAGTTAATTCCTAGCAAGCAGTGGGGCAAGAGTCTTGCTCAGTGGCTGCCTAAGAGTGAGTGGGATGAGCTTCGTAAGAAAGTATATAGAAGATACAGCTGGACCTGCCAGATCTGCAGTGCTTATGGAGTTAGAGTCCATTGCCACGAGATTTGGGCATATGATGACCGTAGGAGAATCCAGAAGTTGGTAGGACTAGGTTGTAGGTGTGAGGACTGCCACAATATTCACCACTGGGGTAGAACTATTCAGTTACTGCACGAAGGAACGTACTCCCAAGACTATATTGACAAACTAAGAAGGCACTACTGCGAGGTTAATAAGTGTACAGTGCAGGATATGATAAACCACATAGTTGAGGCTGGTGATAAGAACATGAAGAGGTCCAGGTACCAGTATAAAATAGACTTTTCTAACTTAAAGACCATAATAAAGGAGATAGAACAATGCCTGAACTTGAGGAAATAATGATATGTCTAAGTGAGGCTTTGCTGAACTTGAGGGAAGACTATCCTGGTAGGGAAAAAGCTAATCGCTCCCTTGGTTCCCTAATGAGTTACCTAAGTTACACTTCCCCTAAAGTGACATTAGTATTAGATGAAACTACCGGTCTATGTAAGGTAGTAAAGAGCAGCTAGGATTGACTTTTCCAACTTAAGGAGTATCATAAATAGGTCGAGGTTAGACTAAGAGGGAAAAGAAAGGTTAGACCTAGGAGGAGAACTAGAAGATGAGAATAGCCGGAGTCGTAAACATACTGATTGGAAGTGGGGTAGTGGTAAGTCTACTGTTCATTCCCCCTACTATATTTGAGGCAACTACTACCTGGTTCTTACTTGGACTCTTAGCTTGCTTGGGTGGAGTCTATCTTAGTATTCGGGGGGTATACTGATGTGTAGGAGTGTTAGATGAGAGTAGCAATTCAGGCTCCAATTCCTTTGCTAGAAGATTACTGTACTATAACTAATTACCAGGTCTGTAAACCAGATCTTATATTAGAGAGTAAACTTTACCGGGACTTCTATATCCACAGGAAAGAGCAAAGGGATTATGTGGTATTAGACTGCTCTGGTTCTGAGCCTAGGAAATCTGTTTCTGGAAAAGTCTTATTAGAGGCAGTCATGGCATTAAAGCCAAACCTAGTAGTTGCTCCTGACTACGATGTGAGTTTTGTTAAGACAGTGGAGCTTACTCTTTCCTTTATACGGACTCATGGAAAAGATATAAGGGATCTTGGGGTAGGAATCCTGGGAATGGTCCAAGGGGCAACTCTGGAGCAGTGTCTCTCTTGCTACAAGGATATATGTAGACTGGTCGATGCAGTTGGGCTACCTAGAAGTATAGAGGTACAAGTTGGAAGAGCTAGCTTCTTGAAGAGACTGAGAACCCACAAGCCTATCCATATCTTTGGAATCCACGGAGATCCTGAGAGAGAACTAGAGGACTTACTAGACTTGGATAGAAGATACCTATTTGGAGTCTCTACAAGTTTACCAGTTAGGCTGGGTCTTCAGTGTAGATTACTAGACGAGTATACCCCTGAACCCCCACAGCTAGATTACCTTAGTAATCATAATCCATACCCAGAGTTTACCAGAGATAATATTAAAGACTTTCTAGACTTAGCAGGAGGATGATAGGTGCTGAGACAGTTAGTAGTTGCCTCGGAGTATGGTGAACCTTCGCAACACCAAGAAATAATATGCAGTAGGCTAAGGCAAAGAAAAGATGCTTGCCTGCTACTTATTACCAAAGAACTACCACTCTGCGAAAAAATAGTATCAGAGGCAAGAAGGTATGACATACCTATTCAGATACATTGCACCATAACTGGTCTAGGAGGAACATCTTGGGAACCCCATATGCACGCACCAAGCTTGATAGTAGAAAGTTGTCTATGTCTACTGGAGAACTACCAAATAGACCCGAAGGCGGTTACCCTAAGAATAGACCCAATAATCAATGAAGCCTTGGGAATACAGTTCTCCGAAGCCATGATAACCATGAAAGCCTTTTCTGAAGCAGGCATTAAAGATTGTAGAGTCTCAGTTCTAGATTATTATCCACATGTAAGAGTTAGAATGTCCCACCACAAGTTTGATGTTGAGCCCTGTCATACCTTCCAAATACCAGAGCCTAGGAAGAGTGAGTTAATAAGTTTCTTCTATAGAGAATGCCAGAGACATGGTATGAGATTACACCTGTGTGCTGAAAGGGTACCAGATTGTCTCCTAAAGGAAAAAGATTGTACTGCCGATACTGAAGGATGTGCCTCAAAAGAGTCTTGGGAGAGATTAGGTATAACAGACCTAAAGCCAGCAGTCAGAAGGCAGAGGAGAGACTGCACCTGTAACCTAAGTAAGATTGACCTACTCCAAGGCTTAAGTAAAGGTTGTAAAGGTGGCTGTATCTATTGCTACTGGAGAAGCTAATGTTTAACAGACCTTACAGTATAGCTCTAAGATGGTACTTGGATGGAAGAGGCTGGAAGATCCCCTTTAACTTTCCCTTCGCAGTTAGAATTAGAAGAGGAAGTAAGAACTGGCACAGCTTCCTAGTAGAGGACCCAACTAGCTGGCTTTTGCTATCTGGGTATCTGGTGGGGGAAGAGTCGGAGAGGTACGGACTTAGTCTCTATCATCCAAAGAGCGGTAGTATAGCTAGAATAGAACAGAACCCTAGGAAGGGGGATGAGATCTTGGTGTATGAGGAAGAGACTCAGAAATGGGTAGAGGTAGGCTGCAGATAGAGGGTTAAGGTTGTATTGGAGGATAAGATAGTAATGGTCTATACATGGAGTTCAGCCAAGTGTGTCAGATACAACGACAGCTTTGAAGGGGAAGATCATCCCTGCTACTGGTGCGGTAAGCCTTTATTGGATATGGTAAACTGCAAAACTTGTAGCGACTGCCATGGCATTGTCTGCCCTCACTGTGGAAAGTGTTGGTGTAATGTAGGTCAGGTAGAATTTGATGCCCTTAAGATTCTTAGGAATAAGTATTGCTGCAAGTGGTTTAACTTCAGGACTGGCGTAAAGAAAAAGGATAACTTTCTACTAGAACTAGTTCCTGGATTTCAGCTAGCACTTGACTATTGTAGACAGAGGAGAGGAGTATTAAATCTCTAATGGTAAAGAAGATAATTTCAGGTGGACAAACTGGAGCAGATAGAGGAGGTCTTGTCGCTGGGAAGTTTTTAGGGATAGAGACTGGAGGAACTGCTCCTCCAAGATTTATGACCGAGACTGGACCCAACTTCTCTTTAAAGACTTCTTTTGGTTTAGTTGAAGGAGAACCAGACCTTGAGGTCTACCCTAAGAGGACCAGGTTGAACGTCAAGAACTCAAGTGGTACTTTACTTATGGGAAATCCTGGATCTCCTGGATCTAAACTGACACTTAAGTACTGTAGGGAACTGAACAAGCCTTCTATTATAAATCCTACTCCCTCAGACTTAAGCTGGTGGTTAGTTGCCTATAAGATAGAAGTTCTGAATGTAGCAGGTAACAGGGAAAGTAAGAACCCTGGCATAGAGGAAGAGACTATTTCTCTGCTATGTATTACTCTGGAGGTAAGTAGATGAACTGGATATGGATTAAACTGGTCAGAGGATTCAGACTATCTCGCTACCTTGTACACCGACACTCCTCAGGTAGGAGTGTAGGATGGTACTACCTTCTATTACCTTTTGCTCTATCCTACTACATTTCCTTTACTATAACGTTTCACTGGGTTTTAGAGGAGAAAGCCAGAGCTAATGTCAGTACCTAAGAAGAAACAGTGTCTATACTGTCTTAAGATTTTCCTAATAGATAGTCTACTTAGTCATTTACAGAATTGCCCTAACTGTGGGAAGTTCCACGGATACAGACTACTTAGGAGGAGAAAAAGTAAATGACTAAGCCAAGAAGGTACCCTAAGCACTGTGATAAATGTGGTGTTAGTCTAAATAGATATAATAGAGCCTTTAGTCTGTGTAGGAAATGTAACTATGAGGTATCCAAATTAGTCCAAGGAGGTGAAAAATGAGGAAGGTAACAGTAGGTAAGTCCCTAACCACAAAGCAGGCTTGGATACTATCCACTGTAGCACTGTCTGGAGGGTTAACTAAGTATAGCCTGGAGAAACTCCTAGCCCAGACATTCTGGCCTGGTAGATCTTTTATAGGACTACCTAGATTATCCGACCATGAGTCCCGTAATATGAGGACAACTCTAGATTTGTTAGTAAAGGCTGGATATCTTAAGAAGGTTAAAGGTGAGAGGGATGTAACTCTATACCATATAGGGTCCCATATTCCAGGATTACCAAATGCGAAGCAGCCTTACGAGAATAATGGTCTATCTATCTAGTAGGTACCTGGAGGGGAAGGCTTGGAGCAGAGATGGAAGAGATTAAAGGGGAAGGAGGCTAGAGATGGATACTCTACAGTTGGTCCTAACAATTCTCTTTACGGTAGTAATACTAGTTAGTATTTCCTGTCGGGTATATGCTCACTACCATCCAGAGGTAAAAGAAAGATGGTATGGAGAGGAGGATTAGATGAAAGAGATTACTGGGGATATCTGGGATTTCCACGAGAAGGGATGCTGGATAGTAATTACCACAAATGGTAATGTTAAAGCCAATGGTGAGGCTGTGATGGGTAAAGGAATTGCCTTACAAGCTAAGACTAGGTTCCCAGCCTTACCTCTTGACCTTGGTAGGAGAATAAAAGGCTGTGCTATGTCTTATGGGGAGTGGTCTGAGGGGAACAATCTTAAAGTTTTCCATCAGTATAGAATTATTACTTTTCCTACAAAGCATAACTGGTGGGAGAAGGCAGACTTGGTACTAATAGAGGAATCCTGTAGGCAACTACAGGCTGCTTGTCACGGAAACCAGGATACCAAATATCTGGTAAGACCAGGGTGTGGAATTGGTGGACTTGATTGGAAGGATGTTAAGCCCATTCTAGAAAAATATCTAGATGATAGATTTATAGTAGTTGAAAGGAGTTAGTGTGGGTATAGAGACTTTCTGGGGAAAGATGGGATGTGGAATGGGTATGTGCTATCCAGGCCAGAAGTACCTTAAGGATAGGAAAGTGGATAGTGAAATCAAGATAGAGGACTATCCTGAGGATTGTCGGGACTGTATAAGGAAGAACGAAGATGAAAGGAGTTTGTAGATGGACTTACCAGAGAATTGGGGGAATGTTTAAAGTAAGAGAAGTAATACTAAATCTCTATGCAGTAGCAGTATACTGTTGGCGTTTCCCTCATCCTTGGTGGAAGTATCTTTGGGTTTGCTGGCATGTCTACCAGTGGAGGAGGAGTATCGGGATAATAACTCCTATGGAACTAACAGGCTTTTTCAACTACTGGGTCTACCTACTTAAAGGTATAAGCAGTTATGGGCATTGGCTAAGGATGCCATATGGAGGCATGAAAGGGATACTAGACAGACAGGGGAGTAGATGATATGGAAGATATTTTCTTTTGGACTAGGCATGATGAGCACGGATACTGTTCTAACTTTTGGAGAGCCTCTATAACAATCGATGGAAAGGTGTATCCCACTACTGAACACTATTTCCAGGCAATGAAAACCCTCATCCCGGAGCAACAGGAGATGCTAAGAACCCTCAAGAAGCCCCTAGATGCCAAGCTTGCAGGCTACCATGTAACCTTAAGAAGAGGCTGGGACGATGTTTGGAGAGATGAGGTAATGCTAACTGCACTCAGAGCGAAGTTTACTCAACATCCTGACCTTAAAGAAAAATTACTTTCTACTGGGTATGCAATCCTACACGAAGATAGTCCCTGGGATAAGTACTGGGGATATGCAAAAGGTAAGGGACAGGATAGATTAGGAGTACTACTAATGAAGGTTAGGGAGGAACTAAGAAATGGATAATATACAAGCCAGTCAAACATTAACTGTAGGCTGTATAATTATTGTTGTGGGGGCGTTACTATTCCTCCTCGCAGCTATCTTCACATTGCCAACTGTATTCTTCCCAATTTCTGCTCTCATTTCTATTTTGGGATGTGTACTCACTGTAGTAGATAGTAAAAGGAATTAAGAAAAGATGAAAGAAGTACTGAGGACGGAATATGATAGCAGGTATCTTTGGATATAGCCAGGAGGACATTACCTTACTAGCTAATACTCTTGTTAAGGCTGATGTGGAAAAGTACAAAAAGACTCTCTTCAGTCGTGGGGATTTAGTTGATGAGAGTAAGTGGGACAGCTTAACAAACGGAGTAATTTTCCTTGATATAGATGATGCTCTGGTAGATGGAAGAAGGCCAGACAATGAGGTCTCCAAAAAGTTATTTACCTGGATAGCAGTACAGTCTGGGCAGAGGCAATTAGACCTCTACATCCCTATCCTTATGGAGTGGATGGATTCAAATCACGACCTCAGTGGACTGGGTCTCTGGAAAGTTAAACTCGACAAAAGGATATCCAGGATGCTTGAGATAGAGATTACCCAATACTACCCTAGTAGGTTTTGCGGTAAGTGTCAAAAGAACCACGACTATGGGACCAAAGTTTATAGTGAACATGAAGAGTACTCTGAGACTAAGAGACCAGAGAATGGATCGTTTGTATTCTTCGGACTAGAGGATAAGAGAACTGGTGAGAAGAGACTGCTACGCCTCTTAAAGAAAGAGGAAGAGATCCAGATTAGAGGGCCTAGAACAGTTCTTGGGTACGACTATGATAAGAAGAATAAGCTGGGATCCTATGCCCAAAATTAGAGAGGTAGATGAGGAGTTAAGGGACTAATTAGAGAGAGTGTAAGATGCCTAAGCACGATAATCATAGAGATTGTCCTCAATGCCTACGACTAGCGTTATTCTCAAGTAACCACCAGAATGTTTGTAATCAATGCCGCCAGAAGAATATTCTCAAGTATGGAAAAAGAGAAGGGATTAAAAGGGGAGGGAAGGAAACCATAGAAATGAATAGAGAGGTCCATTGTCTGTTCAAGCTTGCGGGGAATCCCTATGGAGGGATAGAAATAGATACTACCTCTAGTTCTGGGACTTATAGGAATCTAAGCCCATTCGTGCTTGGGCCAATTAAGCAGTTCGCTGGCAATGAGGCCCAGAACTTTGAAAACTTTTGGCAGTTCCATAAGGTCTACAAGTGCCATATAGGTAAGGATAGGGAACCTACCCTAGGGTGGTATGACTGGCACAACAAGGGTTTTATGGATACTAGAGCACACAGGTACCCTATGGGCAAGGGAGCTATTCCTGAGTATTCTTTCTGGAAGGGAGAACACTTGGGTTACATAGACGCAAGGAAGAAAATCTATGCTCCTATATACGCTAAGTATGTAGTTAAGACAGATAGCTTCCGGGAGGTAGAGAGATTGTACCACTCCGGAGTTCCTCTTATACTAAGGGATTATGATGCCTATGACCATATTAGACTAGGAATATCTCTTAAGGATGTTATCAATAATCCTAATAGGAAATGCGGCCACGCTTTCGTCCTTGCTATGATACTAACTGGAGAATTGGAGGAGTGTTTAAAATGTCTAAAGAGCAAGTAATAACCAAGAAACAGAAAAAGCGTGACCCTGACTGGAACGACTAGAACAAAAAGACATGCCCTCAAGGTTATCCCTGGACATGTTGGATGTGCAACAGAAAAGGAGGTAGAACAATTCCTTGCAGTGGAAGGTAACTAAGGGGATAAGATAAAGATAACTAAAGTTCACATATAGAAAGGAGTATGGGAATAGTGGAACCTAATTGTAGTAATTGTCCCTTAGATGGGAGTACAAAAGTCTATGGAGGATGGGACGACCCCCAGGCCAAGTTGGGTGAGGTAGCAGAGGTAGGGATGGCCCCTGCTAAAGAGGAACTCCTCCGGGGTAGAGTTTTTGTAGGAATTTCTGGGCAGATACTAAAGGCTATAAATGCTAGACTGGGTTATGACAATCCCTATCTGGGCAATGCCTTACTTTGCGAACTACCAGATGGAATCTCTGACGAGGATAAAGCCTTGGCGATTGAGTGCTGTAAGGGTAGATTCCTAGAAGAGCTTGTCTCTAAGAAGCCCCGACTCATCATCGCTTTGGGGGCGTTGCCTTTCGAAGAACTCTGTGGGAGCTACTCAATTATGAAATCTGCTGGTAGAGTATTCCCTAAGGAAAAGACTAAATATCAAATTGCTCCAGTTTTACCTGTAATCCATCCTGCCTTCGTCTGGAGAAATCCGGATGTATTTTACGACTTCGTGGACCAAATGGAATCTGGTCTTAGATGGTTAAATGATACCTACCAGAGTGCTATAAGGCCAGAAGTTGTAATTGCAACTAAAGATAACATAAGCGAAATCCTAGATATAGTAGGTAAGGCGGATGTAGGCAGTCTAGACCTAGAGACTACCGGGGGCGGATTCTATCCCTATGGATGGGAGCCAGACCAAATTAGGTGTATCATCTTCGCAGTAGATAATAAGACCTCCTATATCATTCCAGGGTTCCGCTGTGATAAATCCAATCCGTACTGGGACTACTGGCCAGGCGATGAGATTGAGTATGAGAACCTACTAATTATTCCTAGTATCTATAGCAGATTAAAAGAGATAATAGAAAAAGGGAAATGGAGAACCCACAACGGACAATTTGATGCAGGATTTCTAGCTCAGATAGGTATTATTCTAAAGATCTTCTTTGATAGTATGTTGGCTCACTATACCCTAGACGAGAGAGAGTATGCCCATTCCTTAAAAAAAGTATCTCACAAGTTCCTGGGAGCACCTGACTGGGAAGATGATATTGGAGAGTTCGTAACCAAAAAGAAAGATACTTATGATAAGGTTCCAAACAGTAGATTGTTTTGGTATGGAGCCCACGATGGAATATATACCAACCAGATTAGTGAGAGATTAGAAGAGGATACTAAGGACACTTGGTTCCTCCATAATATCCTTCTACCCGCAGCCAATATGTTCAATGAATTGAGGCACAGAGGAATTAAAATAGACCCCAAGGAACTAATGAGATTGGATAGCAACTTAGAGAATGAGGTTTCTAGGGCAGAGGATGACCTAAATGTACTGGTAGGGGAACCTGTGAATCCTAATTCCCCCCAGGAAGTGATGGAACTGCTTTATGATAAACTAAAGTATCCACTTCCCTTTGGCCAGAAAGGAAGGGTGAGAACTTCTAACAAGAAGGCTCTAGCCCAGTTCTTACCGGACCCAATTATAGAAAAGATAATAGGATGCAGACATCTGTCCAAGCTAAAGAACACTTATGTAGAAAGTTTAGCTAAGTTCATAGATAAAGATATGAGGATCCATCCCTTTACTAGATTGATGGCAGCTGTCACGGGTAGAGTTGCCACAGAGGATCCTTCCGTCATGAATATTACTAAGACGGGCGGTATTATGAGAATCTATATCGCGGAAGAGGGTCGTAAGTTGGGGGTCTTTGACTATAGTGGGATGGAGCTAAGAGTTGGAGCTCTCGAAACAGGAGATGAGCACCTTAAGGAAATTCTCTGGGATCCAGATAGAAATCCTCATATGGAGGTGGCTACAGAAGCCTATGGAGCAGAGTTGGCTGAATCTAAGACTGGTACGATAAAAACAGTTATATTCGGTAGATTCTATGGAAGAGGAACTGACTCAGTAGAGAGGGCTCTTAGGTTGAGTAGGGATGAAGCAGAGCACTTGGTAGAGACCGTAGATGAGTTTTTTCCAGGACTGCCTATCTACCAGGCTAGGATAAGGAGCGAAATCCATGAGAAGGGATATCTAGTAAGTCGCTTCGGTAGACATAGGCGCTTTGGATTACTAACTAGAGAGTTTATCCAGGATATTTATAGACAGGGATACAACTTTCCAATCCAGTCTACCTCCTCTGATATTCCTCTCTTGGTTATGTTGCAATTGTATAAGATGGAAGAGGAGATAGGAGCAGTACCTCTTTGGCCTATCCATGACGCAATTCTCTTTGATATGGAGTCAGAGGACTGCGTGCCAGTTATTAAGGCTCACATGGAAAGAATGGCTCAGGAGCTAGTAGATGGGGAGATGAGGTTTCCTATTAAGGCCAAGGTAGGCGACAACTGGGGAGATGCCCAGGTATGGAAGGAGGAAGGAGATTAGTCCTCAGTTCGTAGAATCGAAATCTCTAGCTCACGAATACAATGATATGGGTATATCTAGCAATCATTCAGAAATTGATTCTGATGCGTTATATCGTAGGTAGAATATGACGATATTGACGATATTGACGATATTGCAGACTAGGAGCAGAACCTATGGAAAAGACTAGTATGTTGTACTGGTGGCCCAAAATAAAGGATTTAGGAATTCCGGTACCCAAGTGATATGGTAGAAGGAGAAGACTCGTGACACCCGGAACACTAGAAGAGACCAGTATGCTTTTTAGGTAAGAGAATTCAGAAGGAGGTAACCAGATGAACCAGAAGGTAGTTATAGAGACTAAACTCCCAGACTTCATAGAAGAGATGAAGGCTAAACTAAAGGAATCTGAGGTAAAGTGGGGTGATTTTACTACATGTAAAAACCAAGACCTTTTGTTCCATTTCGCTAGCGAAGTAAAAGAGCTTTCTATAGAACTTGCCAAAGGTCCTAGTAATTCAGAGAACATTGCATCAGAGGCAGTAGATGTAGCAAATATGGCTTTTATACTCTGGTGGTCAGCAAAATGTAAGGGAGGTTACTAAATGACTGAGGTTCCTCAGGCTTTCTATACCCCAGATCAGGTTGCTACTTTACTACAGGTAAATGTGATTACAATCCACCGTTGGTTGAGATCTGGAGAGCTTATCGGGTACAAACTAGGCAGGAAGCTCCGGAGGATATCTCCTGAACAGTTAGAGAGCTTCTTAGAAAGGAAATTAGGAAGGGAGGTTACTAAGTGTGCCAATCCATAGATACAAGGGGAGATACCCAAGAGCAACTGGAAAACTGTATGACCTAGGCATTTTAAGGCAAATGCCAGTCCAGACAGATGTTGCCTTTGTTAGAGACCACGGCATAAACATAACTTATAGATTAAAGGGAGTTACCCCAGAGAAATTTAGCAGAGTGTCAGACTTACTACTAGAAGCTGCAGAAGTAGAAGCTAATAGATATCCAGAATTTAAGTGGAAGTTTGCTAGATTTGAGGTTCAACTAAACAGGACTGCAAAGGGACGGAAATCCCTTCCTTTGACTCAGACCTATACTGCTGGAAAACACACAGATGCCGAAATCATGGTTTGGGGAGTTCCTGGAGGAGTTCCAGGGGAGGCCACAAACTTCCTTATTGATAAGGTAGAAGATATCATTGATATCCCTACCAGGTATATAGGTAGGGTAAAAAGACAGAGACCCTATACAGTCACACAGATGCAGGTTTGTGTCAGAGCAGGGGAGACCCCACCAGTACCAATAGAGAGGATAGACGAGGAAAGAAAATACCCCGTAGGAGCTGCTTATCCTAAAAGGAAGGAGGAGTTAGAACGTGTTAGAGAAGCACTTGAATCAGAGGGCAGTGGGAGGTCAGAGAAGTAGTGCCTAAAATACCAACTTACGACCTAGAGGCTATGAACTGGACTGAGATAATTGCAGTCGGTTTCTTTGATGGGACCGACTACCATGAGTTTATCAAGGTCTCTGAGGAGGACGATGTTATCTGGAAATTCCTCCAGTTCCTCGAGGCTAACTGTAAGGGCATCAAGATCTATGCCCACAACGCTGCCAAGTACGATGCTAAGTTTATACTTTCCAAGCTACAAGAGAAGAATTGTCCAGTAAGGTTAGACGCCGGACTAGCCCGTTTAGTATGGCTAAAGCCCAGGATAGCTTTCGAAGATTCTTATGTAGCCCTGCCTGGCAGTCTAAGGCTGCTAAGTGAAGGATTCGGGGTCTCCAGAAAGTTGGAATGGGAACACGAAGAGACTGACTATCCTTGGAGGATGCCCGAAAGAAGTTTTCTAGAGTTTAGGACTTACCTGAAGAGGGATTGTATGTCCCTATCCGAGGTAATGGAGAAATACTGTGAGATACTACTAGCGAACTTCAAGGTTACTCCCTCACTAACCTTAGCATTAACAAGTGTTAAGGCTTTCGACAAAGGGTTCTACCCTGTTAATAAGATAGATAGTAGTGAAGAGTCTGAAAGGCAAATTAGGGCAGCTACCTATGGGGGTAGGAATGAAGTCTACAAGACCTATGGAGAAGATCTAAACTTCTATGACGTCAGGAGTATGTTTATGTCCTGCTATGATGTCCCGGTTCCTATTGGGAAACTACTCTGGACAACTCCCAACATAGACAAGGGGACTCTAGCATATGCCAAAGTTAAGGTTCCAAAGAGTTTCTATATTGGACCTCTACCTTACAGAGACACCAGTCCCAGAAGGTTGTTCTTTCCAGTAGGAGAGTTCAAAGG
>SDBT01010748.1_pt1 | contig 14757 bp, 11 predicted proteins | sample 2277101 | NCBI WGS metagenome assembly SDBT01 (sample SAMN10404973, study PRJNA504765) | marine sediment metagenome | isolation source: marine sediment core GS10_PC15, 103 cmbsf | place: Arctic Ocean: Southern Knipovich Ridge | collected 2010
TCGCAAATACGTTATAGCCGGCGAGTTTGAAGATTCGCGTCAGGAGGTGCTCGACCGTCTGGATACCCTGACCGGCCTGCCCGCATAAAACAATCGATACGCTTTCGGGATTGTGTGATGATAATCCTTTGCTCATAATACTCCCTGTCTATTCGATAAGCCGGTGAATGTTCATAGCTATGCCGGCATTTTCGTTTTATTCACTTTTTCTTGCCCCGAAGAATACCAAATCCATCTCAAGATTCAATCTTTTTGTCTGCATATCGAAGCCGAGTATGTTAAAAGGGGGTAGTCGGTTAGCTCCTCTTAACACAAGTGGGTACTATACATTGTATACGGCAGTAAAGTTCTTTTATAAGTAAATAGTGTCCTAAAAGCAAAAGTTCTTGTACATCCAGTGTTGTGTACATATTGTTTATAGCAAATATCTCCTTGACATTTTACTTTTAAGTGAACAATTTTCTTGTTTTTGCCGAATAAACAGTATAGACTGAATTGCAAAAGGGAAAAATGGAGGTGTAATATGGGCAAGAAAAATAAAAGCGTGCTAATTGGAATTGGGGTGTACACTTTACAAGAGGCTGCTTTTTACAGCAGTGTATCTTCTCAGAAATTATCAAGATGGCTTTATGGAACATCCAATGCTTCTCCTGTAGTTAAATCACAATTATATGAGCAAAATCTGGTGAGCTTTTTGGATTTAATTCAATCCAAAGCAATCGACAAAGCACGTAAATTAGGAGTCTCTTTACCCAGAATACGACATGCTATAGATTTTGCCAAAAAGGAATTTGATATAGACTTCCCATTGGCGCATAGGTATGCACTTGTTGAGTTTGAAAAAGAATTGCATATTCAAAATGGATTTTCAAATACTATTACTCAAATTACTGGGAGAAATAGAAGGCAAACATTAATGCCAGATATTGTTAGACAGTTTATACAGGACTTAGAATTTAATGTACATGATATAGCCGAAAAATATATCCCTTTCGAGAATAAAGGCATAAAAATAGTTCTAAATCCCAAAGTTCAATTTGGACAACCACTCGTCGGAAATACTGGTTATCCAGCCGATGTTTTATACCAATCATACTTAGCGGAAAACTCAGTACAAGGTGTTGAGGACGAGTTCGGAGTGAACAAGGAGGAAATAGAAACCGCGATTTTATATATACAAAGCCTAAAAGAGGCAGCGTGAAAACTGTTTACTTTGATTCAAATTTTGGTTATCCTTGGGTAACTGGCTTGTCGCATATATTTATGATGCGACAAGACAAAGAGCCTTTTTTAAATCATATCTTTTCTTTTTCCAATGAAGGTGAAGAAGACGATATTTGGATACCCAAATTAAATAAGACAAAAGATGTAATTATATCTGCCGACAAGGGCAGGAAAAAACCAAGACTACCACAAGTATGTAAAGAATATCAGATAACTCATATTTTATTTTGTCCCAGCGCTCATCATTTACAAAAATTTGAAAAGGCGCGCGCCATAATAACCTTATGGCCTAAAATTGTAGAAACTTTTAAAGCTCCCTTAGGAAGTAGATACCAAGTAAAGTATGTCACAAGCAAACAGCGATGTACAATGGTTCAGGTTATTTAGTATGCGAGAGAAAGAAAAAACCGAAGATAAAGCATTAAGCCCTGATGACATCCTCAAAATTCAGTCGATATTAGGCTGATAATCTATACACAACATATAGGGGTGTCTGATGTTAAGAGGAGCTAACCGACTACCCCAGATGTGAATATCAGCAACAATCGCTAATCTGAATAACTGTATTACGATAGTATATATGAGGCCCGAGAAAAGTGCCGGAGACCTTGATCCCATTCATGTCAGGTAAAAAAGTATGGTTTTCAAAGCACCTTGTACTACTGTTGTTAAGCGCAGTTGTTCCGGCGTATGGCGAGACGTTTTCATTTGCAATCATCGCGGATCCGCATATCAGCGGAAATCCGGATAACAGAGCAAAGTTCGAGACTGCGGTTGACTGGATCATCGGCAATAGGAAAAGTAAAGATATCGAACTAACTTTCGTGTTGGGAGATATTGCATGGGGCGGCTCCCGAAGCAATCGAAATCTCGGAACGGCAAAGAAAATACTCGACCGCCTAAATAATAACGGAATTACTTACATTCCCCTCATAGGTGATAATGAAGTCCAGACCGGGTGTGAGAAGGAATTTCAGGAGGTCTTCGGGCCGCACTTTAATGCCTTGTCTCAGAATCTGGGCAACTGGCGGAAAGCATCTGTTCCCGTTGCCGGTGAGTATCTTCAGAATTTCTCCTTCGATTATAAGGGCTGTCATTTCGTGTGTCCTGATTTCAATTCCAGGAAAGCCGGCGATGAGGGCGGCGAGCTTCATGATTTCGCAGGCGGTAGCTGGCCCTGGTTCAAAAATGATATCGAACGATGCCCTAAGCCTCAAAAGGAGAACATAGTCATTATGACGCATATCGGGATGTTTAACACCGGATTTGAATTTGCGGACCGGTTTGTTTATTCAGAAAGCGAGATGGACAGGATAAAGAGCTTCCTTAATGACTATAAGGACAACGTAGATTCGAATTATGCAGGCCATCTTCATCTGAATTGGTATGTGCCGGTATGGTCGGAATTATTCGTTCCGCTTTATCATGTTAGAGTGACGGATGAAACATGGTCTAAGATACAATGGCCCGAGAGCGATGATCCTGGATTGACAGTAAGGTGGGTGCAGGTGGATAACAGCGGCATGAAAATATCCTATCATCAGAATATCGAAAATATATCTGAAGAAGGGCCGGTTCAGAAATGAAGTATATGAGGTAATCGTGCTCCTGCTTAAATCCTACCTGCCGTTCATCGTGTAACTGATTTGACGCCTCGCTGAACCCTTTGGTAGTCCGCGATTTCGCCGTCCTGCCCGACGAGCTGGCCAAACTCGGTAAAGATTTTCGGCTTGACCCACCGCCAGCGCTCGACGTGGCCGTCGGCGAAAGAGAAGTTGCCCCCCTGTGAGTGCCGGCCGGTCGGTAGGTCCCACCACCTCGGCTGCTCGTCGGCTGATCCCCAACCACGGGGTGGGATGCCGAAGTGGGAATCGTAAATGCTCTGGTCGTGGACATCAACGAAGAATAACAACTCCGCCGGCGACGGATCATCGATATCGGATTCCCTGGCAAAGCTCGGTAAGTAGACCATCGTGCCGCCATACGGTAATCCATTGATGGATTGGCTCAGATTATAGCTGCGCGTCCGCCTGGGACTCAGGATCTGCCCTTCCGGCGTCCGGACACGTGACTTGTCGGACGGGCACCGGTAGATGTCGGTTGATTTGTTGTAACGAAAGAGCAGGCCGCGCTCGATATTTCGAGTGTTAATATCGAAAGGCGCCAGGCCGGGACACCATGTCATTGTTTCGCTATAGCCGGGCGCCGGCGATCTGGTGTCGAGCAGGTAAACGTTTCGGTTCGGCAGCAAAAAGTCGTCATTATCCAGCGAATAGAGTTTCGCACAGATCTGAAGCTGCTTGAGATTATTCAGGCAGACCACTTCTCGAGACTTCGCCCTGGCCAGAGAAAGCACTGGTTGCAACAGCGCGGTAAGAAGGGCGATAATTGCTATGACGACCAGCAGCTCGACCAAAGTGAAGGCTGGGAGGCGACGTCCGACCGGCAAGCCGGAGTCCGCTCCAATCCTAAAGTCCGAGATCTCGCCGAATATAATTGGTCTCTGAGTCCGATGTAGCATTTTTGCACCCAATACCCAGTCTTCTTCAACTCAATTCTTTTTCCTTAGGAAATCCGGCCTGGCCTTGTTTCGCCTTCGGTCGGCCTGGATGTATTTGTAGCCGGAGTTGGGATTATCTTTGTCGTAGGTAAAAGCATCGCGGTTTTCTATGAAATGTTTGACGTAGTTGACCGGGATGGCAAAACCGAGTCCGCCGGCGAATATATATCCCATATTAGTCACGCCGATGACCTCGCCGGCCAAATTGAACAACGGGCCGCCGGAATTGCCCGGATTGATATCAGCGTTGGTTTGTATATACAGAAGTCCTTCGAAGGCCCTGTTTTTCGTACTGATGACGCCGTTAGTAACGGTTCTTTCGAGCCCGAGCGGATTGCCGATGGCGAAGACTTCCTCACCTGCTTTGATGCGGCTGATATCACCGAGATAAACGGACGGGACCTTAGTATCACCGAGATCCTCAACCTTCAGCAGGGCCAGATCGACGAAAGGATTGATGGCTTCTATTTTGACTTTTTTGAATTTTTTTGTTTCAAAGCCGTTCTTCGCTTTTTGAAACACCGTAACTTCGATCCTGGTTTCCTTTTCTATTACGTGATAGTTGGTTATCAGGAAACCGTCTTCATTGATGAAAAATCCTGAGCCGGAACCGCCCGGAGACGAGACTTTGACGACCGCCTCTGAGACTGTGTCCACAGATTTTTCGATCGTTGTTTTTTTAAGATTGGCGGTTTTGTAGAGCCGATCGGGCGCGTTATCGACAGGTTGCAGCGCGGCTTCGGAATCCACGTCATTGGCATCAGCGTCCTCGGCTTCGGTAGCCTCGCCGTACTTGTATTCGAGAATCTTGTCCTTTGGAATCGTCAGGACCGTTATACCGATATCGATGTACAACTGCGTCTGCTTTTCCAGAATTATCTTACCTGTTATAATCTGCCCTTCTTTGAGGACAATTCTGTCCGCCCTGCAAATTGCGAACGAGTAAAGAAGCACGAGGATGCATAGACACATGTGACTTGTGCGCTTATTTGTAATAGTTCTGAGCATATATCACTCTCAATTCAGATTAAACTGCCAACGAGCCGACATAAAACACTCGTGCCCGGGATGCCGCCGGCACATTTATTACAAACAGATATACTGTCGACGCCTGTTCACTAAATAATCATTGTACAGCTTGTAAATCTCCGATGCAAATATAAAAAGGATTACTCCGGAGTTTCTGATGCTCCTGTGTGCAGCTTTTAGGAAATCAAAGATGACTTGAACAGTAGCAATATAGTATCATATAAGGTATAAATATAATAAAGACTAACTCGCCCTGGGAAAGGGCAAAGGAGAAATAGTATGGACGTAATCAAGGATTGGCTGATCAGACTGGGATTGGGAGAAGAAACGGCAACCTTCGGCGTGAGGATACTGGCCGTTGTCGTAATGCTCGCCGTGGCTTGCATAGCCTACATAATTGCCAAACGATTCTTGCTGCGGGTAGTCAAGAATCTTGTGGAACGAAGCAAAACGATTTGGGACAATATCCTGCTCGAAAGAAAAGTCTTTAATCGGCTCTCCTATTTTGCACCTGCACTGGTAATTTACATTATGGCGCCATTTGTCTTATCGGGATCCCTTGACGCCATAAACATATTACTACTCGCTGCCAAAATCTACATGGTGATTGTCGGCTTGCTCGTATTTGATTCCTTCCTCAATTCGGTTGTAGATATCTATCGCACCTTTGAATTCTCCCAGAAGATACCTATTCGCGGTTTTGTGCAGGGAGCCAAGATTATTCTGTTTATACTTGCCGGCATCGTCATTCTTGGGATGATTACGGGAAAGCCACCGACTATCGTACTCGGCGGTTTTGGCGCAATGATGGCAGTCATTATGTTGATCTTCAAAGATTCAATCCTGGGCTTTGTTGCCGGGATTCAACTGTCGGCAAATAAGATGATTCACATCGGCGACTGGATCGAAATGCCCAAGTACGGTGCTGATGGAGATGTCATCGATGTAGCCTTGACTACGGTAAAGGTGCAAAACTGGGACAAAACCATTGCCACTATTCCAACCTATGCCCTGATCTCCGATTCTTTCAAAAACTGGCGCGGCATGTCCGAATCCGGAGGTCGGCGAATTAAGCGGGCCTTTTACATCGATATGAGCAGTGTAAAGTTTTGTACTGAGGAGATGCTTGAGAAGTTTAAGAAGATTAAGTACATCAGCGAGTACATCGAAAGGAAAACCGAAGAAATCAAAGAACATAACCTCGCTGCAGGGGTGGATGAGTCCGAACTTGTTAATGGCCGGCACCTGACTAATATCGGCACCTTCCGGGCCTATGTGGTTGCTTACCTTCGAAACCACCCGAAGATTCACCAGGAGATGACCTTCCTGGTGCGGCATTTGGAACCAACGCCCAATGGCCTGCCAATCCAGATTTATGTGTTCAGCAATGATCAGGTCTGGGCCAATTATGAAGCAATCCAGGCGGATATCTTCGACCATATCCTGGCTGTTATCCCTAAGTTTGAACTTCGAATTTTCCAGAATCCAACAGGAGCGGATTTTCAAAATCTGGCTCATCCGGCTAATGCGTAGGTTGAGTTGTGTAGATTGAAGCTTCTCAGTTTGAGATATTCGCCGTCCCGATCAGCCCGATGAAAGGACGATCTCACTTCGATCCGATGACACCAATCTCAGCCGCGGAGGCCCAGGGGTTCTTGTTGACTTCGGAAAGTATGCGAACAAGCACATATCGCCCGCGAACTGGTTTCTCACAATCAACCGCCTGGGGTATACGCACCTTCTTGAAGGTTGCCCTTGCGGTCGGTTTCCCGAAAGTATCCGACGAGTTGCTGACGTAGAACTCGGTTTTGGCGAACGTGCCGTTCCAGCCACCATCCTGACGCGCGAGGTAACGAAATCCACGAATCTTATACATTGCTCCTAAATCCATTACGAGTTCGTGTGGATGCTCGGCAAGCTCGTTGGAAAACTGCGAATGCCAGACCGTGCGCGGATTGCCGTCGATTGCGTAGACCGCTCTGCGATCGTTTGAAAGATTCTCACTGCTGAAGCGAACCAGTTTCATATCTGTGGCCGGTATCAAATCCCTCTCTGCAATTCGATTGACCTTGCGTTGGTAATTGTCGGCTTCGGCGCGCGTCGATCCCCATTTGGCCTTGCGGTCTCGTTCATGGCGAGTACGGTTTGTGAACGTGCCAGGTCGTACAGGCACATGAGATTGCTCAGCGAATGCCTTCATGCGGGCAAGGGTGCCCGGATGCTTTTCGGCGATATCGGTCGTTTCGCTCACATCAGCGTCGAGATCGTAGAGTTCCCATGGTGCACTCTTTTTCGACTGAATTGCTTTGAAATTTTGCATACGGACAGCCACTTGAGAACGATACTCCCAGTAGAGAAACTCATGCTTCTGCTGCTTGTGGCCGGCAGCTTCCGGCCCGATGAGTTCCGGGAGAAAGGACAAGCCGTCGATATGGATGGGGAACTGAGCGCCGGTTAGCTCGGCAAGTGTTGGCAGCACGTCCGGCTGGTAGAACGACAGATCACTCACACGACCCGGTTTGATCCTTCCGGGCCAGCGGACAATGAATGGAATCCGCAGTCCACCTTCGTAAAGGTTTCCCTTTCCACCCCGCAGTACGACACCCGTCTTCGGATCGACGTTGGGTCCAAAATATCCTCGCGGATATTGCTTGCTCTTGAAGCGGTCCTGGCCGCCGTTGTCGCCTGTGAAAAAGACAATCGTGTTGTCTTCCAGATCCAATTCCTGCAATAGATCGATAACCTGACCAACGTTACGATCAACCATCGAAACCATTGCTGCGTAGTTCTTGGTGTCCTGCGGCACATCGGGGTCTTTGACCCACTCATCATCCTGGTACAGTCCCCACGCAGGGTCATCCGCCGGGATGTCGTACATCCCGTGCGGCGGTGTAATCGGCAGGTAGCAGAAGAAACACCGGTTCTTGTTGGTGCGAATAAACTCCAACGCCTCGTCCATAATGATATAATGAGAGTAGGTCTGCCCGGTCCGTCCGCCGGGATTGCCCTTAAGTTCAACTTCCTCGCTGTTGCGAATCAGGTAAGGTGGATAGAACGAATGTGCGTGGACCTGGTCGTAGTAGCCGAAAAACGTGTCGAAGCCGTGCTTCTCCGGCACTCCCGTCGAGCCGCGGCCTCCACAGCCCCACTTGCCAAAGCCGCCGGTGGCGTAGCCGATAGCCTTGAGCATTGAGGCAATCGTCTGTTCTTCACTCCGTAACGGAGTTCCACCATCGTTGACGCGCACCGACGCGTGGCCCATATGCTTGCCGGTCATAAGGGTGCAGCGGAGCGGAGCGCACACCGGCGCTCCAGCTAACGCCTGCGTGAACCGAACACCCTCGGCTGCCATACGATCAATGCGCGGGGTATGAATTCGCGGATTCCCCATATGGGATAGCTCGTAGTAGGCGAGTTCGTCTGACATAATGTAAACGATATTCGGCAGACGCCTGGCTGTTTCGGTTTGAGGCGGCGCCAATGTAAGGGCGGCCTGGTTGGCGGAAAGCGTTGTTCCTGCATACAGTGTCGCACCGGCGGCGCCCATCGTTTTGATGAACTTTCTTCGATTCATGACTCGGTTTCCTCTACCTGGTTCTATTCTGAGCTACCTGGAGTGTTTCATCCACTGGACCAATTTCGCATATATGGTACTGCCCAATATAATACAATATTTTCATCAACCAGACTGATATTGTCAAGCTTGCCGTTCCGAGCTGTTTTGCCCGCTCAGCACCCCCTTGAGCCCAAGGTCTCCTCCGTCACAGGAAGGATTTCCAGAACATACGGATGTGTGCGGTGGCTGTGGGAAGTGAAAACTTTTCAACAGCAACCGTTCGTGCTTGATGCCCCAACCTGACTCGAAATTCGCGATCCGTGAGCATCCATCGGATCGCCGCTGTAAGTGCTTCGAGGTCATCGGGCCGAATCAATACGGCTGAAACCTGGTCTGCCAGAATTTCGGCCGTGCCTCCCACTTCGGTAGCAATGATGGCCCGGCCGCAGGATGCCGCCTCCAGCAATACACGTCCTAATGGTTCCTGATGGGCCGTATGAACCACCAGATCGACTTCATTTAATATCACTGGAATATCTTCGCGAAAACCCAGACAGAACAAGCGGTCTTCAATGCAGGCTTCTCGAAATATTAGCTGGATAGCGTTTTCGTATGCAATGCTCTCGGCTTTTTGGGAATGCCGCTGTCCTATGAACAGGTAATTTGCCTCAGAAAATTCTTCAGCCAGTGAGACCGCAGCCTGTGCCAACAAGGTTTGCCCTTTGCGTAAACAGATCTGTCCGATGTTAGCAAGCAAAACCGCGCTATCGCTCAGACTTAGCTCCTGCTTGAGAATTCCGGTCGCCGGCGTGGGGCGAAAAAGTTCAGTGTTCACACCATTATAAATCACCTGCAATTTGTCGGATAATATTCCCTGTTCAACATGAAATTGTTTAGTTGCATTGGAAACGGCAATCAAACCTGCGTTTCGATTCAAATCGGAAACGGCTGTTTTGTTCAATCTGATAATATCACGGAGATGCGACGTACACCGAATCGGTAATCGCGAGGCAATCCGACCTACCATGCGTCCCATAGAAAGGCTGTTCGAATGAACTAAATCGGGAGAGACTTGTGTGACAAGTTCAACTAAGTGAGAATTGATTTGCTCAATGGATAGCTTTTGCCGGTGTGTGTCCCTTAACGTCAATGGTAAGACCTGGACACCGCATTGCTCCAACCGCTCTGTCAACATCCCTGACGGGGGGGCCGCGGCGACGAAATCGAACTCTGTTTGTCCCAGTGCTTCTAACATCGCCAGCATGGAAAACTCACCACCATTGAGTGTGGAATATTCGAAAAACAATAAAACCTTCTGTCGCATCGTGTCTGTTCAGTTCGTTTAGAATCGTTAAATCATGTGCTAGAAGCCAGATGTATAGAGCAATTAATATCAACATACAACAGAGAGATTATACTCGTGCTGATCGACAGATGGCAAGGATGTTGTATTCACTTCCAACTGTAGCAGCAACTATAATTTGTATCTAATTAAGGCGGATGGATCTGACGTTCGTCAGCTTACGCATGAAAAAGGCCTAACCGTCGCTTATATTCCGAACTGGTCCGGTGACGGTAGCAAAATCGTATTCGGCCTGCATGTTAAAGAGCCGTGGATATTGAGGAGTGTCACAATATTCTGCCTTGTGAAAGAACATCAACGTCCCTCACGGAACCGTGCATGCAGATTTCCAGCATACGGCTCTTCAGTAAAACTCACAAGACAAACAACAGGATCCCTTTGTGGAGCCTGGTTATCTTTGATTAACGCTTTTTGCTTGTCACGTGTTCTTCGAAAGCCAACTATGAGAAAGTGAGGTTATGCTGAGGAAGTTTTTGATGCCTTTTGCTCTTGTTGTTCTCGTATCCTCTGCTTTTGGCGATGACCCGCAGGTACCAAGATGGCAGCCGCATGATTCCGAGTTCAGAAGCACTAAGACTTTTGCAAATCCTTTCAAAACCTTTTTACGTCGACGCTCTGAATAACCTTCGATGAACACCTGAAAGCAGATGCACCACCCGTAAGCCGAAAAAGGCTCCTATCTATTGGATGCATGAGGCGATCCAGTATTTGGGACTAGACCGATCGGGTCTGGCCAGGCCGGACTTGGCAATGCATAGACTTGTAAAGAAGGGAGCACTGCATCCGAGGAAGATTTGCGGACGGTTTGCGTTTGACAAGAAGGAGCTGGAATTGGTTGCTTCAGTTGGCGATCAAAAGCGAGATAGAGGCCGTCCAAACAAATTTATGTAGAAAACATTCTTATTGCGGGAATATTGCGTGACATAAAATACGTTTTAATCATTTGTTAAAGTCGCCAAAGAAATAAGCCACTGTAAGCTGTTGTCTTACAGTGGCTTATTTTAATGGGCGATACAGGAATCGAACCTGTGACCTCACGGGTGTGATCCGTGCGCTCTAGCCAACTGAGCTAATCGCCCTGTCGTTTTTCGATTTTTATCCGTCTCTGATCGAATCAGAAGAAAAGGGATTATAAACGGCAAATTGTAAAGAGTCAACTAAAAACTAAGTCGCGACAATATTGACGCGTCCGAGTTTAACGCCCTTCATGCTTAATATGCTTTCGGCCACTCTATTTATTTCGCCGACACGACCCTTAAGTATTATTACTTCCAGACAATCGTGCTCATCAAGGTGAACGTGCAGGGAAGAAATCACCTGAAGGGACGAAGCCAAAGTATGCGTATGCTGCAGCTCTATGAGCGATTCGGTCAGCTTTGTCGAGTGATGGTCGTAAACCAGAAACACGGCGGCTACCGCTTTGGCTTTCGGATTTCCAAGCCGCTCTTCACTGAGCTGCCGCCGAATGAGATCGCGTATCGCCTCGGACCGGCTCTTATAACCCTGCCCGGCAATGAGCCTGTCAAACATCGAAAGCAGCTCTTTATCGAGTGACACCCCAATACGTTCGATTTCCGCCGTTTTCCTTTTTCCTGTCAATAATGAAATTTCACTCCCTGCTCGTGACGTAAATGGCCGGCAAGTTTTACCCGGCGAAAGGCAGTTATTTGGTTGCCGCGACGCTGCCGCGAGACGGCAACGGCTTGCTCAATTTTGCATTTTGTTGCAGCCTGATGTTTGCTTTCACAGGCACATGCTTACGCCAAAATAAAGCGGCGATGGGAACCTTTTAGATAATCTCGAGCCGGCGAAGAATAGCCTTTCCCCAGCGAATGCTGCGAATCTGCGAGAGTATAAGCAATAAAAACACCAACAGCCAATAGCCGCTGAAACGCAAATAGTAAATGACGATATCGAATATGTCGCCGGCCTCGGCAGAAGACCACTCCACCAGTTCTTCGGGAGTAAATATCGCACCCGGAACCATGCCGCCAAAGACTCTCTGCCACGGTAATAACAGAATAAACATAAGCAGTGACAGGAAAAATGCCCTGCTGATATGGTTGATTCCCCCGAGCCTGCCGAGCATCGAGACTTTCAGGCTAAAGAGCATAGACAAACAGTAAAGCGAAGCCGTCAGTATAAGCACGGCATTAACAACCCGAATTACCCAGCTCAAACGCTCGAATGTCAGACCAGACAAGAACTCCACCGGAGGCCATGTAATGGCACGCTGCAGCTTATGCTCCGCTGCTTTGGATAATTCTTCGTCAGGTTCGTTTGGCTCGGCGGCTTCGTTCGGCTCAGCAACTTCTTCCGGCACAACTGCTTCATCAAGACCAGTAACACCACTCGTAACGGCTGGTTCGCTGCCGCCGGCCTCGTCGTCAATCTTAATGCAACCGGTATCCACAAGTAAAAAGGACGCCTGCAACAGCAGAAGGCTCAGAAATACGATAACGAAGAAAAAATTCTTCCATCCCTTGAAGACTCCAACAGCCTCAAGACAATCGGTAGTATCCAGCAAATTATTAGGATTGGCCTGGCTCTCGTTCATTCTTATATCTCCCTAATTCAATATTCAGCATTTAACGTACAAAATTGTCGCCGCGCATCATACAAGCTCAAGCTTGGGTTTATTTGATACGGATTTCATGATCAATGCGCCAATTATAATTTACCCCGGTCATAAGTGCAAAGAATTATTTTTTAAGTTGATGAAATCGGTCGCTTTATCGAGGACAGTATCGGTCCGGCCAATGAAGTCTGTGGGAATCGATTCAACAACAATATCAGGCTGGATACCATTGCCGTCATACAATCTCCCATTCGGCTGGAAAGAAGCCATTCGAGATAAACGGATTCTAATGCCCGAGTTGCTGAGTCGATACTCCTGGCGGCAGCCACTTCCGCCACCGCTGGGCAGGCCCATCAGCGTAACATTCTTCCAGCCCTTGAAAGCCCCAAGAAAAATGTCGCAGGCACTGAAATTCCAACGGTCCATCAAAATCACCACAGGCTTGACATAGTGATAGTATCTCTTGTCCTGGCTTGGACTTATCACAAAATAGTGCCACTTGCTGAACTGCTCGCGCGGAGGAATCCATTCGGGCCGGAACGTACTCGCGAAACGGCTTACAACGTCCCGCTCAGCCTTGGAGAAGTGTGATGACAAGGCTGGATGAAGGTAACGTGCTTTGAAATCTTCTTTGATATTCTCCGTTCCCTGCCGGTATTTGGCAAGATTGACGATGCGCGGCAGGTCATTCTCGGCCATAAAGAACGGCAAGAGTACTTGTAACGGCGCGCGCCTGCCACCGCCGTTCGTTCTGATGTCAATGATCAGACCATCGGTCTTCGCAAAGCGGCCCATCGCCTCAATAAGATCATCGAGAAATTCAGGCTCGGCCAGCATCATGACGAACCGCAAATAACCAATATTCGACTCCAGGATGCGATTTTCGACACGAACATTTTCCATCGATTTGATTTCAGTTTCAGGTCGCGGCCAGAATCCGTAAATCGGCCTCTGCTCCACTAAGGACAGGTCAAGCAGCCTGGTCGATAAACCATCGGCCGACACCAGTTGCAATTCGATGGTCCCGGACTTGTTCAGGCCAAGTTCCTTACGAAGGCCTTCAATATAGCGAAGGTTTCTCAATGTATTATAACGCACAAACTGAGGCGAACCTTTGGCCACTGTCAGCCCGGCCACATCAAGCCATTTATCCATCGAAACGCCATCGATGGCCCGCAGGAAGGGAAAATTAGGATCAACGAAAGCCGACCGGTCCGGCTTAAAAGCCACAAGCCGACCCGCCGATTCTTCCACCAGATACGGCGGAAAACCAGAACATAACGAACTAAGCCGAACCGAATGGCTTGCAACCAAACTATGGCCGTCGCCGAACAGTGCGATAAACTTCGACAACTGGTAACCAAAGGTGCTGCGATTAATACCGTCACCGAGCGAGCAGCGGAGACTGTCCAGAGCGGCTTTGTAGTTCACGCCCTTATGCTTGAGATATGAATACCGATTCTCCAGTAGCCATTCCAGCTCGTCCAGATCCCTCTCCGCATCCCGTTTGCCCAACCAGGTGTCGTGCGAAACACTAAAGTCGAATCGGTGCGCCAGGTATTCAAATTCTTTGGCTACAGTCTTGGCGTGTTCGCGGCTGACTCTGCGAGGCTGCCAGCCGCCCCAACGCAATAAGCATATACCGGCAGGCACCACAATAGCTACAAGAATACACAGGCAAAGATTTCGCCTGCTTATTTTGACGGGCATTATTTTTATTCTCCGATTTCGCGGAAACTGCCCCTGGCGGCTTCAATTGTCCTTTCGATGTCGTCCGTGCTGTGAGCTAATGAGACAAACATCGCCTCATAAGCACTTGGAGCAAGATAAATCCCCCGCCCGAGCATTCCGGAAAAGAATTTTTTGAACCGTTGTATATCGGTAGATTGCACATCGGCGAAAGTCCGTATGGGTCGATCCGTGAAGAAACAGCTCTGAATCGAGCCGACTCGATTTATTGTCACGGCAACACCCGCCTCTTTAGCCGCTTCCGCCAAGCCGGCCTCGAGCATTGCCGCCAAAGATTCGAGTTTCTCGTAGCAGCCTTCTTCGGCTAAAATATCGAGCGTCGCGTTCGCCGCCGCGGTCGCAATCGGATTGCCTGACAGAGTCCCGGCCTGATAAACCGGCCCTGTCGGGGCCAGTATGTCCATAATATCAGCCCTGCCGCCCACCGCCGCCGCGGGCAGGCCTCCCCCGATGATCTTGCCCAGACACGTCAGATCCGCTTTGATGCCGAAACGCTCCTGGGCGCCGCCGAGCGCAAGACGAAAACCTGTGATTACCTCATCAAAAATCAAAAGCACCTCGTCGGCAGTACATAATTCCCGAATCGTTTCCAGATAACCTGCCACCGGGGGCACAACGCCCATATTCGCGCCCACGGGCTCAACCAAAACCGCCGCGATTTTGCCTTTGTGCTTTGCAAATGCCGCTTTGACCGCTTC
>SDBT01010749.1_pt1 | contig 14757 bp, 19 predicted proteins | sample 2277101 | NCBI WGS metagenome assembly SDBT01 (sample SAMN10404973, study PRJNA504765) | marine sediment metagenome | isolation source: marine sediment core GS10_PC15, 103 cmbsf | place: Arctic Ocean: Southern Knipovich Ridge | collected 2010
ACAGGCAAAGAATTTTAGTTGGGATGATTTAAAAAAAATCTATCATCAACTAATGACAATAGATTTTGAGATAAAGACAGGAAAAACAGATTCTAAGACTGCTCTGGAAATGTTTTTGGTGGGGCTGTAGTTTTATTTACTAATTTAGTAAGTCGTGATTTCTTACGGGCCGCGGTATTCTTTTTGATTACGTTTGTTTTAGCTGCTTTATCAATTGCTTTATAAGCTTGGGGAAGAAGTTTCAATGCTTCTTCTTTTTTATTGGTTTCAACTAATTTCCTAATTTGTTTGATAATTTCTCGCATTGCCTTAAGCCGACGAAGATTTCTTTCTCTTCGTTTTTTATTCTGACGTAATGCTTTTTTAGCAGATTTAGTTATTGGCACGTTAAAGTTATGTTATCATACCATTGATTCAAGGTCAAATAAAGGGTAGAATAGAAACAATGATAGGTTTTCTTGAAGGGAAAATTGAGTTGAGTACTGATAAATTTATTATTGTCAATGTCAATGGAGTTGGCTATAAGATTTTTATTTCTTTGAATACATTTAAAAACTTACCAAAAAAACACGAGAAAGTAAAATTATACACTTATTTATATGTTCGAGAAGACAAAATGCAGCTTTATGGTTTTTTAAATCAGGAGGAATTAGAATTTTTCGAACTTTTGGTTTCTATTTCCGGTATTGGACCAAAAGGCGCTTTAGCCATTTTAACTGTTGCTTCAGTTAAGACTCTTAAAAGAGCAATTATTAGCGGAGAAAGCGAGATTTTAACAAAGGTTTCTGGGGTTGGTAAAAAAATGGCAGAAAAGGTTGTTTTAGAATTAAAGAACAAGATAGGAGATATTTCAGCAGAGGATGGCGAGAAAATAAGTTTTGATAATGAGACAATTGATGCCTTGGTTGCTTTGGGCTATAAATTAACTGAAGCTCGAGATGCTTTAAGAAAGATTCCAGAAGATATTAAAGATATTGGTGAGAAAGTAAAGCAAGCTTTAAAAGTTTTAGGGAAAAAATGATTTCTTTTTTACAATCTCAAGAATGGGTAGGTTTTCAAAAATCCTTAGGTCGGAAAATTTGGCAAGTAGACGGAATAACTATTATTAAACATAATCTGCCTTTTAGAAAAAGCTACCTCTACGCACCGCGATGTGGAAGGGATTTTTTATCTGATTCTTTTTTAGAAAAAATCAGAAAATTTAGCAAAGAGGAAGGTGCTATCTTTTTCAGGGCTGAACCTCAAGAAGAAATAAGTAAGAAAGCTTTGAATAAATTTAGCTTTAAAAAAGGACGAAATATACAACCTAAAAAAACATTAATTTTAGACATAAGCCAATCAGAAAAAGATTTGTTAGAACAAATGCATCAAAAAACCCGATACAATATTCGTTTAGCAGAAAAAAAAGGAATTAAGATTAAAAAAGGGAATAAGAAAAATTTTGAAAAATTTTGGAGATTACTAATAGATACAGCAAAAAAGAATAAATTTAGCACTCATTCAAAGGAGTATTATGAAAAAATATTAGAAATTCCTGGGACAGAATTATTTTTAGCAGTTTATAGAGATAAGATTATTGCTGCTAATATTGTTTTATTCCACAACAAGCAAGTAATTTATCTTCACGGTGCTTCAGATTATAATTATCGAAAATTAATGGCACCATTTTTGCTTCAATGGCATCAAATTTTAGAAGCAAAAAAAAGAGGATGTCTTGAATATGATTTTTGGGGCATTGATGAGAAAAAATGGCCTGGCGTGACTCGTTTTAAAAAGGGTTTTGGCGGCGAAGAGTTATCTTATAATGGTAGCTATGATTTAGTTTTTCAACCAATCTGGTACGAAATTTACAAAATCGCGAGAAGAATTTTATGAGAAAATTTATTCCTAAATTTATTTTTAGTATCTATCATTATCTATTATCGTTGATAGGAGCTATTATTTATAATTTTCCTTCAAAAAAATTAATTGTAATCGGCGTAACTGGCACCAACGGTAAAACAACAGTTGTTCATTTAATAACTGAGATTTTAGAGGAAGCCCTTCGACCAGCTCAGGGTAAAGTGGCCTCCCTTTCGTCTATTAGGTTTAAAATTAGAAAGAAAGAGTGGCCCAATAAATTAAAAATGACAATGCCAGGCAGGTTTAAACTGCAGAGATTCTTAAGGCGAACGGTTAAAGCCGGGTGCAAATATGCAGTTTTAGAAATAACCTCTGAAGGTATAAAACAACATCGTCATAGATTTATTGATTTTGATGGAGTGGTTTTTACTAATTTAACTAAAGAGCATATCGAGGCCCACAAAGGATTTGAAAATTATAAAAAAGCTAAAGGTAAACTATTTAAAGCCGTTCAAAAGAGTAAAAAGAAAGATAAGTTTGCAGTAATTAATATTGATGATAGAAATTCTGATTATTTTTTAGAGCTTTCTAAGGGTTTAAGAATTTATACTTATGGAATTAAAAATAAAGAGGCAGAAATAAATCCAAAGAAAATCAAATTAAAAATCTTACTGCCTGGTAAATTTAATATTTATAATTCTTTGGCTGCTTTTGCTGGAGGATTGGCCCTGGGAATTAGAAAAGATAAGATTCTTAATGTTTTAAGAACAATCAAAGGACTTCCAGGAAGAATGGAATTGGTTATAGAAAAACCATTTAAAGTTTTTGTTGATTATGCTCATACGCCTGATGCTTTAGAAAGTGTTTACAAAACATTAGGCAAGGGATTGATATGCGTTTTTGGTAGTTGTGGGGGAGACAGAGACAAGTGGAAAAGGCCAGAAATAGGGAAAATTGCAGAGAGATATTGTGATAAGACAATATTGACGAACGAAGACCCATACAACGAGAATCCACTTTCTATAATAAATGAAATCAAGAGCGGATTCTCGCAAATCCGAAATCCGAAATCCGAAATCCGAAAAATTATTGATAGGCGAAAGGCAATAAATAAAGCTTTATCCTTAGCTAAAAAAGATGATATAGTTATAATTACTGGAAAAGGAAGTGAGCCGTGGATAATGGAGAAAAATAAAAAAGTTTCATGGGACGATAGACGTGTAGTGCGAGAAGAATATAGGAAAGTAACTCACAGGTCTTAATTTCTAATTTCTAATTATTCTAATTTCTAATCAAATCCCAATTTCTAATAACCAATGACCAAAACTTTTAGAAATTAGACATTGGTCATTGGGTATTGATTAGGTCAATTAGGTTAATTAGTCATTTAATTTTATATGAAATACAAAATTCTTGATCATCCTGCTGATATTAGAGTTCAGGCTTTTGGCAAAACAAAGGAAGAATTATTTTTAAATGCTTTAAAGGGGATGAGCGAGGTCTTACGGCCCGAGATAAAAGATAAAAACCAGATAAAGAAGAACAGAATTGAAATTAATTCAATAGATTTAGATAATTTATTAGTAGATTTTTTAAGCGAGGTTTTATATTTAACACAGATTAATAAAAGAATTTATAATGATATTAAATTTTTCAAATTTTCTGACCCCTCGAATTCCTCGGGGCAAGCAAAACTCAAAGGAGAATTAAGTGGTTATGAAATTGAATCTTTTGAAGAAGATATAAAAGCCGTAACTTATCATGGGTTAAAAATTGAGAAAAATAAAGATGGCTTATATCAAGCCATAATTTTATTTGATATATGACCCCGTAGTGAGTTTTCGACTGGTCCGATGGACATCGGACCCAAAACAACTACTGGGGCATAACAAAAGTCATTAACTAATAATAATTAATCTAGATTTCCAACAAAACTATATAATTAGTCGAAAATCTACTACAGGGTATGATTACTAAGAAAGATTTTGTAAAAATAAATAACTATTTGAGAGAAATCCCTAAATCTTTTAGGGATGACATGCGAGTGCCAGCCCGTATCTATATTTCGGATAAAATATGGGAATACATAGAAGATGAGGCCTTAATTCAATTAGTAAATAGTACCACCCTGCCTGGGATTGTAAAATATGCTATTGCTATGCCGGATATTCACACTGGATACGGACCGCCAATTGGAGGCGTAGGAGCAATGAAGTTGCCAGATGGAGTAATTTCTCCTGGATTTGTGGGCTATGATGAAAATTGTGGCATTAGAATATTAAAGTCGGAGTATTCTGAAAAAGAAATTAGTCCCTATTTAGACAAATTAGCTATAGAAATGCAAAAAGAGGTTCCTTCAGGCCTGGGTAGAGGAAGACAAACAAAACTTAGCATTGAGCAGATTAATAGAATTTTAGAAGGAGGTGTCTCACATTTAGTTAATCAAGGATATGGTGACAAAGAAGATATTGAGAACTGTGAAGAAAAAGGAAAAATGGAACAAGCTGATGCCAGTTGCGTTTCTCAAAAAGCAAAAATGAGAGGAAGAGACCAGGTTGGGACTTTGGGCTCGGGGAATCACTTCGTTAGTTTAGAGAGAGTTGCTGATATTTATGATGAAAAAGTAGCAGAGATTTTTGGCTTATTTAAAGACCAAGTAATAGTAATGATACATACAGGAAGTCGTGGTCTTGGCCATCAAAATTGTACAGATTATTTAAGAATAGTAATGCAAGCTTTGCCAAAGTATAATATTAAACTTCCAGACAGGGAATTGGCTTGTGTACCATTCAATTCATCAGAAGGAGAAAGATTTTTCAAGGCAATGTCTGCTGCTAGTAATTTTGCCTGGTCAAATAGACATATGATAAGCTATTACGTTAGAAAAGCCTGGAAAAGAATATTAGGAGAAAAGGAGGATCTTAGGTTGCTTTATGACGTTGCTCATAACATTGCTAAAATTGAAGAGCATGAAGTTGATGGTCAAAAAATGAAGTTGATTGTTCATAGAAAAGGAGCTACTAGAGCTTTTCCACCGAATCATCCTGAAATTCCTGAAAAATATAAAGACGTTGGACAGCCAGTAATAGTTCCTGGCTCAATGGGAACATCTTCTTATATTATGGTTGGAACAGAAGAATCAAAAGAAGCTTGGCATACTGTATGCCATGGCGCTGGGAGAATAATGTCTAGACATGCTGCTATCCGGGCTCTTTCTGGTCAGGAGATTGTTAAAGAATTAGAACAGAAAGGAATTTTAATAAAGTGCCGGAGCATGCGAGGGATTGCTGAAGAAGCCCCTCAGGCTTATAAAAATATTGACGAAGTAGTTGAAGTTGTCCATCAGGCTGGTCTTTCTAAGAAAGTCGCCCGCTTAAAACCATTAGCAGTAATCAAAGGAGAATAAAATGAGAAATATTTTTAGTCTACATATAGAAACTAAGGTAAGCTTAGTCATTATATTAATAATAGTAATTATATTTTTAGTAACAATTTTCAAAAGTTTGGATAATTTTAATGAATTTAGTAATAGAATTAATCAGTATGAAAAAATACGCGTCCAAGAAAGCCCATAAAGGCCGAACTGCTTACCGAATACCGAGTAGGATTTTTAATAAAAAAAGAAACAAAGCCCCTCGCTGATTAGCGAAGAGCTTCTAATCAATTTTTTCAGCAGAGGATAAGTTCTTATTATAGTGCTCGACTTGATGTCGTAAAGCACCTCGTTCGATTGCTTGCTCGGAATTGTTTGCTTTTATATTGCTAGCAAGGAGCTGGGTCCCATCAGAAAGTTGAAGCAAGACATTATATGTAGAATTTCCTGTATTTAGTATTTTTATTTCTTCAAGGGAAAATTTTTTTAATTGCATCTTAACCTCCTTAGTTATAATTCTATCATAAATAAATTAAAAAGTCAAGTATTTTACGAGAAAAGCTTTATTAGTTTATGAAACCTAAACATCTTAACTTACTTTGGAAAGAGGTTCTTTTATTCGCTTTAACCCAAGTTTTGGGAATATTTGTTACTCTTCGACTCTTTAAATTATTAAAAGTTTTAGAAATAAAGCTCCAGCCAATTTCCCTTTCTAGTTTTTTAATTTATTTTTTAATTGTTACTTTGCTAATTTTGGCCCTTTTAAAAATTTCTAGAGGAAAGGCCGGGTTTTTGTTGCAAATCCTTTTTATTTTAGCAGTTTTTTTCGGTTTAGATATACTTTTCAGTACTTTTATAGTTGAGCCAGGAGCAGCAATCTTGGCTGCTGGTTTGGTTGCTCTTCGTTTCCTCCAACCAACGGTTTTACTTCATAATTTAGTTGTTATTGGTGGCTTGGCTGGAATTGGTGGAATGTTAGGCCTGAGTTTGTCTCCCCGTGATGTCATAATCCTTTTAGTAATTTTATCTATTTACGATGTAATTGCAGTTTATAAAACTAAACATATGACCAAAATGGCTAAAGAGATGATTAAAAAAAGAGTGATTTTGGGTATTATTATTCCAGAAAAAATTTCAGAACTTAGAGCTTCGATGACAGAGGTCGAAAAAGATAAAATTCCAATTATTAAGGCCCCCAAACTTGGCAAGGCAGGTCGTTTTATGATTTTAGGCGGAGGTGACTTAGCCCTTCCTTTACTTTTAATTACCTCAGTTGCCCATCAAAACATTTGGCGTTCAATAATAGTTTTAGTTTTTGCTCTTTTGGGTCTTATATTGATGCATCTGATTTTTATTAAACTAAAAAGGCGACCAATTCCAGCCTTGCCTCCTTTAGCAGTTTTTTCGATTTTAGGTTATTTGATTTCGTTGCTGATTTAAACAAGTATTTTATGGGAAAAGCACAAAAATTAAAAGAACAAAGAAAATTAGAAAAAGCCATTCAGGAAAAAGATAACCAAAAAAAGAGAAAAAAAAGAAACATTCTTTTCTTTTTTATTGTTTTAGTATTAATTATCATAACAGCTCTGATTTTCTATTTTTCTTATTTAAGCAAAGAAAAAAGTATTGTCAGAGCAGTTATTGAAACCGCCAAAGGTAATATTGAGTTAGAGCTTTATGGGGAGGTAGCTCCTAAGACAGTAGAGAATTTTGTTAAGCTTGCTAATGAAGAATTTTACAATGGCGTTAAGTTTCATCGAGTTGTTGAAAATTTCATTATCCAAGGAGGTGACCCTTTGAATGATGGTACTGGTGGGCCGGGTTATACTTTTGAGGATGAGATTAATCCCGAATCCCTTGATCTTCCTGGCGAAACAATAAAATCTTTAGAGGCCGAAGGATATATATTTAACTATAATTTAAAATCTATTCCTCATGAGGTTGGAGTAATCTCAATGGCAAACTCAGGCCCCAACACAAACGGCAGTCAGTTTTTTATAATTACCACAGAGGCCCAGCCTCACCTTGATGGCCGTCATACTGTTTTTGGCAGAGTAATTGCGGGGATGGAGGTAGTGCAAGAAATTGAACAAAGTGATATAATGAAAAAGGTCGAGATAATTAAAAATTAGAAACCCATGTTTAAGTTATTTAATATAAAAACAAAGGAGAATAAAACACTCTTTTTATTATTTGTTGCTCTTGTTTCCTGTTTATTTTTAGTCCTGATAATTTCTGGGATTGTAGGGATTGTTAATAAAGCAAAAGAGAGCCGTTATATTGGCGCTGGTCTTGCCTATAAAACAACAATCAGTGTTAGAGGAGAGGGAAAAGTTTATACTAAGCCAGATATTGCTCTTATTAATTTATCAGTGGTCACTGAGGGAATTAGCGTGAAAGTTGTTCAGGAGAGAAATTCTGAAAGAATGAATAAAGTGATTGAATTTTTGAAGGATTTTGGCGTGGATGAAAAAGACATTAAGACTACTGTTTATCGAATCTATCCTCGCTATGATTATGAAAACAGAAGAATTCCTCAGATTATTGGTTATGAAATTACCCAAACCTTAGAAGTTAAAATTAGAGACTTAGATAAAATCGGCGAGATTTTAGAAGAGAGTGTTGATGTTGGTATAAATCAGATTAGTTCTTTACGCTTTGAAGTTGATGATGATAAAGAAGTAAAAGACCAAGCTAGAAAATTAGCTATTGATGATGCTAAAGAAAAAGCCAAAAGATTAGCTTCTAATTTAGGAGTGCGATTGATAAGAATCGCTGGCTATAATGAAACAACCAGCTTTGATTATCCTATTTATAGGGAATTTGGATTAGGTGGAGGGGCTGAAGTGCCTCAGATTGAAGTTGGCGAAAATGAAATTATGGTAAATGTGACTTTAATCTACGAAATTGATTAAATGAGGCTTAAGCCGCCTAAAAATACGGAGAAAATTTTTTGGACAAAACATGCTATAGAAAAAATGCGATATTATCAGCTTTCCGAATCTCGTTTGAAAAGAGTTTTAAATAATCCTAAGAGAAAAGAATTAGGCATTGCTCCAGGTACAATAGCTATAATGCAGCCCACTGGGAGCAAAAAACATTCTACGGAAATTTGGTTAATGTACCAGAATTTAAAAAGAGGTAAAATAAAAATCATTACTGCTTGGCGCTATCCAGCAACAAGTCCGATTCGAGGACCTGTTCCTATTCCCGAAGAGATTCTAAAAGAACTGGATGAAATTAATTATTAATCAGTTATAATTATGTTTAAAAAAATTAAACAAGCTATCTTTAAAATAAAGGTGTTGATTATCATCCTTATTGTTTTAGTTGTTGTTGGTTGGGGTTTAGCAATCTACTTTGGCTTAAAGGCTCAAACTTCAATCCCTGCTATCTGTGAAAAGCGATTAGAGAAACTTCATTCTTATGCTGTCTTATTAGATGAATCTACCCAATTAGCCCGTCAGGAAAAAAGTTTTGATACTTTGGAAATGAACGTCCGTTTATTGGATAATGGTGTTCTTTTAGCTGAATGGGAAGACGTGGTTTTTGGAGGAAATCAGAAAAAGGATTTGGAGAATTATTTTGATGTAATAATTGATGTCTTAAAATTCTTTTCAAAATGAAAGAGATAAGATTATCACCTTCAACTTTAAACTTATTCTTGGAATGCCCAAGGTGTTTTTGGCTGCAGATTAATGACAGAATTCATAGACCGCGGGGAATTTTTCCTTCTTTGCCATCAGGAATGGATAATGTTATAAAAGTCTATTTTGATAAATACAGAGCTAAGGGCGAGTTACCTCCAGAGATCAAAGGAAAGGTTGAAGGTAAATTAATAGCTGATTTACAACTTTTAAAAAAATGGCGTAATTGGAGAACTGGCTTAGAATACAAAGACAATGCCTTGGGCGTTACTTTATTTGGTGCTTTGGATGATTGTTTGCAGGATAATGATCATTACATTGTTTTAGATTATAAGACTCGGGGGTTTCCTCCTCGAGAAGGAGATTCAGAAAAATACTATGATAATCAAATTGGTTGTTACTCTCTTCTTTTAGAGGAGAATGGTTATCCCACTAAAGGTATTGGTTATTTAGTTTACTATTATCCTGAAAAAGTAGAAAAAAATGGAAGGATTGATTTTAATATAAAAGTAGTTAAACTCAACATTGATCCCAATAGAGCAAGAAAGACCTTAAAAGATGCGATTAAGCTTTTAAATAATTCTATTCCTCCTCATCATTCTGAATGTGAATATTGTATTTGGGGAAGAAACAATGATTCTTAATAAGATAAAATGAAATTAAAATTTTTAGGTGGCGCTGGTATGGTTACCGGCGTTAATTATCTAATTGAAACAAAAATCAGTTCAGGCAAACCAACGAAAATTCTAATTGATTGTGGCCTTTTTCACGGTCCTTCTCTTTTAGAGAAAAAAAATTATGAGGATTTTTCGTTCAATCCTAAGGAAATAGATTTTATTTTAATTACTCATGCTCACCTTGACCATATTGGTCGTTTGCCCAAACTATATAAGGAAGGTTTTCGAGGTCAAATTTTGGCAACCTTTCCAACAATAGATTTTTCAAGGTTGATGCTTTATGATAGTCAAAAGATTTTAGCAAGAAAAATAAGAGAACAGAGATTAAGCCCACCTTACGAAAAAAAGGATGTTGAAAAAGTTCTTGGGTTAATGAAGGGAATTGAATACCATAAAAAAATCAAACTTAAACAGGGAACATTTTGTCGGTTTCTTGATGCTGGCCATGTTTTGGGTTCGGCGATAATCGAACTATGGATTGAGAATAAAAAGATTGTTTTTTCTGGTGATTTAGGTAATCCGCCAGTTCCTTTGTTAAGACCAACTGAATTTGTTGATGAGGCAGATTATGTTCTTGTTGAATCCACTTATGGTAATCGACTCCATGAAGAAAAAGAAAAACGGAGAGATTTGCTTGAAAATGCTGTTGAAGACACTATTACTAAAGGAGGAACTTTAATGATTCCATCTTTGGCCTTAGAAAGAACCCAAGAATTACTCTATGAGCTAAATGAATTAGTTGAAAATCGCCGAATCCCCAGAATTCCAATTTTTATTGATGCCCCTTTAGCCATAAAAGCTTTGGAAGTTTATAAAAAACATTCTCGTTATTATAATAAAGAAGCTGCTTATTTAATTAAATCTGGCGATGACCTCTTTAAATTTCCTGACTTAGTTTTTACTGAAACAGTAGAGGAATCAAAACGAATCAATAATATTGAACCACCAAAAATAATTATTGCTGGTTCAGGCCAATGTACTGGCGGAAGAATTATTCATCATGCTGTTCGTTATTTACCCGATAAGAAAAATACAATTTTGTTTATTAGTTTTCAAGCCGAGGGAACAACGGGAAGAGAAATACTTGATGGCATTAAGCAGGTAGAAATTTTAGATAAAATTATTTCGATTAGGGCTAAAGTTAAATCTATCTCAGGTTATTCTGCTCATGCTGACCAAGAAATGTTAAGAAACTGGATTGATAGAATTAAAAGACCAATTAAACGGGTTTTTGTAGTTCAAGGCGAAGAAGAACCATCTTTAGCTTTAGCTCAACTAATCAAAGATCATCTTGGAATTTCTACCTCTGTTCCTAAATTGAATGAAGTAGTAGAATTGTGATATAATATAGATATGAAATACAAAATTGTTGTATCTGGAGCAGCTGAGACTGATCATTGCCAGGCAGGTGCTTTAGAAAAAGCTAAAGAGATTGGCAGGGAGATAATTCGACAGAATGGCATTTTAATAACTGGAGCCACTTCTGGTATTCCTTATTGGGCATGTATTGGAGCAAAAGAGGAATCAGGAACAGTAATTGGATTTTCACCAGCTGCTTCTTTATCTTCACACAAGAAAACTTATCGTTTGCCTACTGATTATCATGATGTTATTGTTTATACAGGATTTGAATATGCTGGACGAAATCTTCTTTTGACTCGTTCTTCTGATGCCGTAATTATTGTTTGTGGTCGGATTGGAACTTTAAACGAGTTCACTATTGCTTTTGAAGATAAAAAACCAATAGGAGTTTTAACTAAAAGTGGAGGAACAGCTGATATGATAAAATCTATCGTTAAGAAAAGTCGTCGAGGTCCAGGGAAAATAGTTTATGACCTTGATCCCAAAACCTTGGTTTCTAAAGTTATTAAATTAATAGAAAAAGAGAAATAATAATTAATTCACCCCGTTAAATCCTGCAAAGCAGGAATTACGGAGTAATTATTTAACGGGGTAAACAAATCTATGGCCGAAGAAAAAAAGGAAGAATTAGTTGGTAAAATTACCCACTACTTTGGTAAAATCGAAGTAGGAATTGTTGAGCTTAGTAAAAAGCTAAATGTTGGAGATACCATCCATGTTAAAGGGGGCACCAGTGATTTTGAGCAGAAAGTGGATTCAATACAGATAGAGCACGAACAGGTTGATAAAGCCAAAAAAGGTGATGTTGTTGGTTTGAAAACAAAGGAAAAGGTTAGAGAAGGCGACGAGGTTTATAAAATTGTAGAGTAAATCTAATGGGTTTTTATCATAATTCTTCTCGCATTATTGCGAGTTGATTAGATTATATTTATGCGTTTATTTACCAAAGGTGACAAGATTATTATTAGTTCAAAGAAAAAATTATTTATTGCAGCAATTATTATTGCCATATTAAATCCCATTTTTTCAGGATTAATATTGTCCTTTGTTTTCATAACTGAACCGAAGTTGAGAAAAGAAGGAAAAATCCTTTTAGTCATTAGTTTTGTCTGGGCAATAATTTTAGCCTATTTAATAGATTGGTTGGAGGGCAGGGGTTATTTATGAAAAATTTTCTGTTTGCTACAGCCGTATTGATGAGTACGATTGTTGGCGTAGGAATATTCGGTTTACCCTATAGTGGAGCTCAATCAGGATTTCTGGTTGCAGCTGTTTTTTTATTTGCCTTAACTTTAATTATGATATTCCTCCATTTACTATATGGAGAAATAGTTTCTCGAACCAAAGAAAAGCACCGTTTAGCAGGTTATGCTGGGCATTATTTAGGAAGATGGGGTAAAAGAATAGTTGCTGGCTCTATAATTATAAGTTTTTACGGCTCGCTTTTAGCTTATATTATTATTGGAGGAAATTTTCTTCATACTATTTTTTCTTCTTTAATAAATGTTCCTTCTATTGTTTTTAACTTGATATTTTTTATTATTGGAGCAATAGTTATTCATTTTGGAATTAGATTGATTGCTGAATTAGATTTTTTAATGGGAATATTTTTAATTCTTATTGTCTTACTAATTTTTTATTTTAGTTTTCCTCAGATAGATATTAATAATTTAAAAACAATTAATCTTAATAACTTTTTTCTCCCTTATGGAGCAATTCTTTACGCTTTAGCTGGAGCAGTTGCTATTCCTGAAATAAAAGAAATTTTTTCTCAAGACGGAAAGAGGTATAAAAAAGCGATTATTTTAGGAACATTGATTCCAGCCATTCTATATTTTATTTTTATGGCAACCGTTATTGGTCTAACTGGTTCTAAAACATCAGTTGAGGCTGTTCAGGGATTAACTGATTTATTAGGCAAGAAAGTTGTTTTACTCGGTGCTTTGTTTGGTTTTTTAGCTACTATTAGTTCCTTCTTTGTAATAGGACTTTCTTTAAAGAAAACTTTTTGGTATGATTTTAAGGTTAATAAAAACCTATCTTGGCTTTTGGTTTGTTCTGTGCCTTTGATACTTTTCATTTTGGGATTCCGGGCCTTTATCCCAATCATTGTTATTTTAGGAGGTTTAATGGGCGCAATAGAGGGGACAGCTATAGTTTTGATATATAAGAAGGCAAAGAAACATGGCATTCAAAAAGTAGATTATAGCTTAAAGGTGCCAGACATTTTAAGATATATTGTAATATTAATTTTTGTCTTAGGATTTATATCAATCTTAATATCAATGATAAAATAAATAATTGCTTGACTTATTTAGTTTTGCTATAATTTAATTGGTTAATAATTAGTTCTCAACCTCGTTCTAATGTGGGAAGTCGAGTGTCCCACATAATTTCTGGGTTGGATAAATATATGAGAAGGAGTTTTACTACAAATGAGTTTTATCACATATTCGATCGAGGAGTAGATAAGAGGAAGATTTTCCTTGATAATAGAGATTACATTCGTTTCATTCACGACCTTTATGAGTTTAATGATATTAATCCAGCTCCAGAATTTTCCCGATGTTATAGTAGAAATGTGGGAAGTCGAGTATCCCACATAAAGTCCCACATAGAGCTGGAGGAGGGTATGAGGCGAAGGCGAAAGCGGGTAGAGCGGAGGCAGGGACGAGTAGAGTTGGTTAAGATTCATGGTTTTGTTTTAATGCCCAGTCATCACCACCTGTTGGTCGAACAAGTTAAAGAAGGAGGAGTTAGTTTGTTTATAAGAAAGCTTCATACAGGGTATACCAATGCTTTTAATTTAAGATACAAAAGAAAAGGTCATTTGTTTCAGGGGTCATTCAAGAGTATTCATGTTGAGAATGATATTCATTTAGGATTTCTAATTTGTTATTTACATTCTAATCCTTTAGATCTCTGGAAAATTAATTGGAAGAAAAATAAATTAACAGATTTAGAAACTAAAGAAGCTTTGAAATTTTTAGAAAAATATCGCTGGTCAAGTCACCCGGATTATTTAGGATTAAAGAATTTTCCATCATTAATTAACAAAGCATTAATTAACAAAGCATTAATTAGTAAAGCATTAATTAGTAAAGCATTAATTAGTAAGGAGTTTTTATTAGAATTCTTTGATGGTAGAGAGGGCTATAAAGATTTCTTTGTTGATTGGTTGACACAATACAAAAAGAATATTAGTTATTTAAAAGAACTTATTTTTGATTAGATATTAATTACAGTTTAATATAATAAGTCTGATTAGTATATTTGGTTAAATATTGATAAACCTTGATAAACCTTAATAAAAAATTAAATAGATTGAAATCAGAAAAGTGTAATATTTGGACCAGAGAACACCCAAAATCGCCCCTATGGGGCGATTTTGATGTTAATAAGCTATTTACCCTTCACCAATTTTGCTGATAATTTACCGAGCAGCGCTTGCCCGAATAGGGCCCCCGCATTGCGGGGCGCACTGCCCCCAAGAATAACATGTTTAGCTAAAGGTTATTGTTAGGTGTGCTATAAAATGGCAAAATTGGTGAAGGGTTTAGTTATCCACAGGCTAGGGGACTTGACAGCCCTATAATGTGCTATAATTAAAGTAGAATTAAATATTTAGGTATAAAGGGTGTATAAAGTTTAAGGGTTTCACGTGGATTCTTAACCAGAAATATAGGCACCTCGGATTTTTATATTATTTAAAATCTATATTCCCTAAGGAATGCTGCCTATATTCCAACCTAGTCATATGCCTAATAACAGAAAAGAAGAGAAATATATTTCCCTGCTGGAAGCAGCGCGTATTTACGGTTGTACTCAAAAGCATATGGCTTTAATGGCTCGTGAG
>SDBT01010750.1_pt1 | contig 14757 bp, 21 predicted proteins | sample 2277101 | NCBI WGS metagenome assembly SDBT01 (sample SAMN10404973, study PRJNA504765) | marine sediment metagenome | isolation source: marine sediment core GS10_PC15, 103 cmbsf | place: Arctic Ocean: Southern Knipovich Ridge | collected 2010
TTTTTTTGGTGTTCCATGTTGGGCTTTTGACGGGGGAGCAATTAATAATTCAGCAACTAGAGAAGTTATTGAGAGGTGTTTAAATTAAAATGATGACGTATTTTTACGCAAAGGAGTCTGGAGAATGAAAGGGGGGTTTAATTGATATAATCATGGAAGTTAAAAAAGTTAAAAATGTCGCTATTTATGTGAGAGTTAGTAGAACTGATCAAGTATTAGAGAACCAAATCAACCCATTAGTTGAATATTGTGGGAGAATGGGTTATACTTATGAAATCTTTCAGGAGAAAGAGTCTACGAGGAAAACAAGGCCTATTCAGTGGGACTTATACAATAGACTTCTAAAGAAAGAGTTCGATGGACTATTATTTTACAAGTTAGATCGTTGGGCTAGAAGTTTAAAGGAACTTGTAACCCACATGGAAGCTTTACATGAGAAAGGGGTTGTTCTAATTAGTTATATGGAAAATATTGATTTAAGCACTTCTTCTGGAAAGTTGATGATGCAGATAATGGGAAGCTTTGCTGAATTTGAGAGAAGCATTATTAGAGAAAGAACCCTTGCAGGTTTAGATAGAGCAAGAGCACAAGGTAAGACGTTAGGCAGACCAAGGATTCATAAGTTAAGGGGTAAAGGTTTCGGGGGGAGGATTAACCGAGTTAAGGATAAAATAAATAAAACGGACGTTAAATGATGGAAGATAAAAAAGAAAAACGCCCAAGCAAGAGAAATTCAACAAAGGAAAATAAAAAACATCCTTATAAAAAAAACAGGGGGGTGAAAAATGATAGATGAATTTTGTAAGAAATGTGGAATTAAAATTAACGCTGGACTAATACTAGGAATCGGTGGAACAAAACATTTCAAATTTGAAGACGGAACATATTGTGAAAATTGTGCTAAGATTAAAGTTGATAAAGCTAGACAACAATGAATAAGTATTTGTTGTTCGGGTTGATCCTGATTGTATCTGGATGTTTCTCTTGGTGGTTTTTAAAAAGCTGTAGAGAAACATTGAAAAATGTTAATCAGAAAAAAATTAAGGATACTGGAGAGTATATAAAAAATCAGCTGCAATAGTAATATTTATAAAGAATTAAATATATAGATATTAAATGGTGATCGTAGAAAAGGTGAGATGTGAAAAGTGTAAATCTTCCCAGGTTAGAACGAGATTAACAACTAAGGATAGAATTTGTAATACTTGCGGACACATTAGTTTAATTGAAAAGCCCGTCGAGGAAAACGCATTCAAAGGTTTATTGGAGGGAAGTATTTAATGGCAGAACTTTTAGGAATGGAAACTGGAATGAGTATGCCCTCTTTCGGATTGGGATCAGGTAATTGGGTTTGGGTAGCAATATTTTTAATTTTTGCATTGGTGACGATGCTGGGTGTTTGGATGTTTATTCAATGGATGACTTACAACCGAAAGATTGTAGTTTTTGAAAATATTTCTGGACAGGGATTTCAACCAGTGTATAAAGATACTGCTAGATTAGTTAAACTTGGCGACGGTGGAGAAGAGTTATTATATTTGAAAAAGAAGAAAGTTTATCGAACAGCTTACGGGAAGAAAATGGGTAAGAATGTTTATTGGTTTGTAATAGGCCAAGATGGTTATTGGTACAACTGTGTTCTTGGAGACCTCGACGCTAAGATGGGAATGTTAGACATCGAACCAATTGATCGTGATATGAGATATATGCACGTCGCTGTTAGAAAAAATATCACTGAGAGATATAGGAAAATTGGTTTCATGGAAAAACATGGGGTAATTGTTTTGTCAATGATTTTCCTATTAATTATGATTGGAGGGATTTGGTTCATCGCAGATAAGTTAGCGGAAACTGCTGCAATAACATCAAGTAATATTCAATCTTCAAAAGCAGTTGTTGATGCTGCCGCAAATCTTTTGCAAGGAATTGATAATATTCAAAATGGAGGATCTGGGATTGTTCCAGCAGGATAATGATTCTTGAAGGAATATTAGTATTAGCAATTTTAGGTTTTATATTTTTTATCTTTCTAAACTTTAAAGATAAATTCACACTCAATAGTTTGAGAAAAAAATACGACGATGGAAAAGACAAATCAAAACAAGGAGAACAAAGAAGAAGAACTGAAGAAAGAAGCTCAGGTGTTAAGAGGTCAGAACTTAGTATTACAGGATCTGATGAACCTAAGAGACAAGAGCTACTACCGCCAACAGAAGTTGTCGATGATGGAAAGACAAGCAGTAGCGTCGGAGAAACAGTTCCAAGCCCTGGAAAAACTAACGGACTTACTAACTTCTTTACAAAGCTCCGAAAAAAAGAATGAATGAACTTGGATATAAAATCCTCTATACAATAGGAATTGGATTGATTGTTCTTAGCGGAGTAATCGCAGTTCAGGTTTATTATAATGAGAAACAATCAGTTTGTATTTCTGATCCTTTAGTTTACGCTGCTGAAATGTATGAGGAGAAAACTGGTTATCCTTTTCGAGGTTCGGGTTCATTTCTTTCAATAGATTCTAAACAAATTAACTCCCCTATTATATACTTCGATTCAAATGGGGTTGATGTTTCTTATCCAAATTCTCCAAGAGGGATTGACTTTCCTCTATGGAACGTTTCTGATCGGTAATTATATCTATAGTAAAACAAATTAGGGTTGTTAGAACCGTTAGTACGATGATTTGCCACCACATTCCTCCTATTAATAGGGTTGTTTGGTAGATTGTTATGATTATTTGGGTTATTATTTGTATTATCATTGAAAATTATTGATTCCATGTGTAGGCACACCACATCATATCTTGAACCCCCCTATTAATATAAATAACGTCATAAAGTCGGTGTCACAGTTAATTCCTTAGAGATTCCCTCGTAATCAGTTGTATCATCCTTATTTAACGCTTTTTTCCAACGACAGATTGTCCTTGAACTAACTCCGAAGACTTCCGCGGCATCTTCAAGTGTTTTCTCACTATTTCTCCCATCCCAATCACTATATATCTTGAGGGTTATAGCTCTCTCACTCACCTCAGGCTTCTTATCCACTGCACAGATGCTTTCAATAGCTTTATCCTTCTTACGTTCATATTCAACCAACTGTTCGGGGGTGAACACCTTTTTCATCGTCTGAACAAAGCTCCCATGAAAGGAATAGTACTTTCTATAGTTCTTTATCTTCTTTCTTCTCCAATCCTGAAACAATCTCTCTTTCTTTGCCTTGGTGAAGTAACAGAACCTCCCTTTGTGTAGATTCTTACGAGAATACACATGAATTAATCCAATACTTCTTTCTTCTACTATATATTGGTTCATCTTATAGAACTTAGGTATGCAGATGATCATGAAGTGTCTTTTCTTTCTAGCAGTCATTACTAACTGTAAGAACTTCTGTTGATTCTTGTTCCACCATTGAGTAGATAGTAAACCCAACGCACCCTCATCGAAATGTATTATCTGATCATGGGTTTGTGATGCAAACATCATTCCTTCATCCAAATCAAAGAACACATTGTCCACATCATACTTACGATTCATTTGTTGAGATACATAGTAGCAAGTTCCAACAGCGAACTCAGTTTTTCCCTGGCCTTCATCACCATCCAGTAATAAAATTGCGTCATCCGTTCCTTTCATTCGCTTGATCATTAAATCTAGTTTAGAAAGATACATCTCATCCATTGAATACTTCTTATCAGTAACTATCATCTTTTTTGAGGGTATTTATTTTAACCGTGTAGGGACTTTATAGTCCGTCGTCCATATCTTCTCGATTACGAGTAGAAAGACCATGTTTATCATTGTAAAGTTTTGTCTTATGTTCATATAACTCAATCAATCTTTTTAAACTTTCCCAATTCTCTTGATTAATAATATATCCATTTCTATTCTTTGCAATAGAATTCATCTTGATTACATTTTGTATGGGGAAAAACTTTAATCTTAATTCAACTAACTCTTTAACTCCATCAATTTGTGTAAGCTCATCTTTCCCATATTTTGCTCTGCCTTCTCCACACAAGATATTTATTCCTGAAATCCACACTTCATAATTCCAACTCGCACCATCGGCAGCAAGTTTAAGTGGACTAATCTTTCCAAAGTTAATCATCTCTTGTGCCTCATGCAATCTAATGCTTTTTAGATTACCTTCATTCCATTCTGAAATAGATCCTGAATCATTAGGTGCGGCCATAAATAAACTAAGATTATTATATATATAAATGTTGTTAAAACACAAGAATATATAAACTTCAAAATGTTCATTGTAACATTGTAACAAACAAAATGAGAGTGATAAATAATTTTGGAGGGAAACTGTTTATTATAGGAGTTGTAATCCCACGAGATAGAATATTTCTAGAGGGTGAAATTTTTCTTGAAAGAAGACAATCACCAATCACAAAGAAAGTTTTCTCAATCCCTAAAAAAAAGAAGAGGGTTTTATAATGAACAGGTATATGATTTTTGGAATTATTCTATTGCTTATCGGTTGTGTAAAAATTATAAATTTAAACGAGGAGGTAAAAATGGAAGATAACAAAGAAGTTTATCAAGGACCAGTTCAAGAAGGTTATGATGAACCGCACTTTAGGAAGACAGGAATAACTCGTCCTCTAGCTGAATAAGATGGCAGAGTTTCAAGGACCAGTTAGGTCAGGAACAAGTTTATCAACATTTAGATCAACCGGAAAAAGTGTCCCATTTGTAAGTGGTGGTGGGGGTTTTCAAGGACCAGTTAGATCTAAAACTGATGAGGAAATATTTAGGAAGACCGGAAAGAGTGTTGAGAGAGGTTCAGTTGAAGCGGAACAAATTAGACAACAACTTGCGCAACAACTTGCAGCAGAACAAAAACAAGCTGCAGACATCGCAGCAGAACAAAAAAGAATTGAAGACATTGCAGTAGAACAAAAAAGAATTGAAACATTAACAGCAACGTTAAAAGCAAGAGGTGTAACTGAAAGAACAAGTACAGCAACACAAAAGGGAACGGGAGATACAATTAGATTTGATACAACTAGAGATCCTAGAACTGGTGAAAGAGTTACCACAAGAACAAACGTAACCACTGGAGCAGTTTCAACTAGAACATTTGAAAGAGGAGAGGGAAATAGAGTTCGACAATCGGGGGGAATAATTACAACACCTGCTGAGGGTTTGTTGCCGAAGTTAGATACTGGGAGTTTAATTGAACAATCATTTACTGGAGAAACATTTAGAGGTACGCCTATTGTTGAAACAATTATTACTGAAGGAGGAGTAGAAAGAAAAGCGACTGCTGCTGAACTAGAATCTTTTAGATTACAATCAAACATTCTTGAAACACCCTCGACATTCCAATCTATTAAAGGATCGTCTTCGATACTCATGGGAGTTGGAGAACTAATTGGAAAAGCCAAAGCAGCAGAAAGAAGATTTGCAGAAGGAACAACATTGAAAGTAGATAAACTTGTAAAAGAAAAAACTGGGTTTGGTATTAGTGAGTTGGTTGGAATTGGAGCAACAACAAAAACTCCCCTAGCAGTAAATACTCTCGAGAAAATATCTCCTAGTTTCGCACAAACTTCCAAGCTGTTCCAACAAGGAATATTGGAGGGGGCAGTTCAAAGTACATTAGAAACCCCCTTAACAACAGCAGCAACATTTGCAGTTGGGGGAGCAGTTGGTGGAGTTACAAAGGTTGGGGGAAGAGTAATAAAATTAAGTACGTCTTCAAAAAATATAGCTAAAGCACAGAAGTTCCTAGGGCCACTTTCATCTTCAACATTAACTTCAATTGGATTAAGAACTGCACAAGCACCTAAGATTGGAAAAGCTATTCAAAGGATTAGATCTATCGAACAGCCATTGTTTCTTGGAGGTAGAGAATTAGTTGCACCAGCAATTGGAGTTGGAAAAACATTTCAAGGAGTAGTTGGTGGATCAATAGTTGCGGGAACATCTTTGAATGTTATTAATGCTGGATTGGAGGGAGGGATTAAGGATGCTGGTAAAGTTCTTGGAAAGACAACTAAAGACTTATTTCTTTTCGGTGCTGGTGCTAATCTTGGTTCTAAAGCATTTAATTTAAAGAAAACAACAACCGCATTAAGAGATCCTAAGAAAGCTTTAGCAATAGAAAAGGCAGTTAGAATTCAACGAGGAGGAAAAGATATTAGAGTTGCTACATTTAAAATAACTGGAGAAGTTAGACCACCACAAAGGATTGTTAAAACAACTTCAATTAGAGAAGCACTTGGAATGAAACCAATCAGTTCAAGGATAAGACCTGCAAGAGAATTTAAAATAGAAACTCTCGAACCAGTAATTGGTAATAAAGATTTTCAAGTAGTACAAAGAATTGGTAAGTTTGGTAGGCGAACTTTGTTCACGGTTTCTGGAAAAACACAACCCGTTGATATTGGTGCAGTTGCAACTAAAGGAACTCCCGTACAAAAACTATTATCTTCAAGATTAGCAGAAATAAAAACTGGAGGAGTTCCTGTTCCTGCAAAAAAGATTAAATCCATTATAGCTAAAGAAGAACAAACATTTGAAAGCGTTGTTGGATCTAAAAAAGAATTTGATTTGGCAGTTAGGTCAGGCAAGATAAAAATAGATACTGCTAAGTTAGGAAAAACAACTGAAAGGTTTCAATCTATTTCAACAGTAAAACAAATTGGAAAAACAAATAAAAAAATAGTTCGAGAATCAGATATAGTATTTAAAGATATAACTAAAAGATTTCCCCGAGGCAGTGGAAAAACAACAGAATTAAAATCAATTATAATCGAACAAAGAAAACCAATCACCTTTGAAGATGCAACCGAAACTAATTTTATTCAAACTATTGGTGGAAAGAAAACTCCCTTTTCAAAAACATTTGGGAAACAAGAACTTACTTTGAAACAAGTAACTGAAACTCCAAAACCAGTTCCACCAAAAGTAACAAGAGGAACATCAGCCGTTGCAAGTTTGGAAAAGTTAGGTACTGGTTTGCCAAGATCTGTTGGTGGTTTAGGATTAACTGACGCACAACTAAGTAAGGGAGCAGGGAATATAGGTATTGTTGAAACAACCCAAGGACCACTAACTTTATCTGCACCAATACTAAGATCAAAAATAGACATTGGTCCAAAGATTTTTGTTAGAACTTCACAACCCTCAAAAATAAAATCTGCGTTGAAAATAGATTCGTTATTAAAGACAAAATCTGCGTTGAAGATTGGGGGAGTTACAAAAATTAAAACTGCATTGAAAATTAAAACTGCATTGAAAATTAAACAGATACAGAAACTAAAACAAACTCAGAAACTAAAACAAACTCAGAAACTTAAACTTTCTGGAATAGGGTTTACAACTAGTGGAAGACCAAATTTAAGACCACCAAGAGAGCCAGTAATAGAAAAACCAATCATCCCATTCAAAACAAAACCATCAAAGGAAATAGCTTCATCTAAAGGATTGTTCGGAGTAAGCGTTCGTCGACGTGGGAAGTTCAAATCAATCGGGAAAGGTTTAACTTTGAAACAAGCAACTGCAGTTGGAAGAGAAAGAGTTGCAGGAACTTTAGCAGCAACTTTTAGAGTTGAAGGACTTGGAAAAGCAGCCGCAACACCAAAAGGATTTAGGAGAAAGGAAACAACAAGTGGAACACTATTCATTGAACGTCGTGGACTACGACTTAGTCGTAAAGGAGAAACATCAGAGATATTATCAGCAAGGAGGTTAAAGTTATAATGGCAAAACAAAAGATAGATATCTTTTTTAATAAGAGAAAGATTCCAAAGATAGGAGTTAATTTCAAAGCAATTGATAAACACATGACACTTGCAGAATTCAAAAAGAAATTTACAAACAACAAAAAATTATAAGATGACACCAGAGGAAGAAGAGAGACTGTATTTAGAGCAGCAGAAAACGGAAATAGATTTAGCACAGGCAACAGCAACTCTCGCACAAACAAACCAAGCACAACAATCAATAGAGTTAGGTGGGCAAGAATCAAATATGATTAAAGATCAATTAGATTTATCTGAAGAGTTAGAAATGATTAACAATTTATTGAGAGGAAATGTTTTAAGAAAAGATGCTGCAACAGGTTCTACTGATTGGGTTAAACCAGATGATCCAGAGATGGAAGTTCTTAGCGAATATGGAATACATTTAATTATGAATACAATTACTTTTTACATTAATAAGAATACTTTACTTTCTAATTATGATGAGGCAACAATCAACAGTAAGATGGAAGATTTCGCAGGGGATTTAGCTGATACAATCTTTATGGAATATGAAAAGGTTTTCCAATACCCCGATGAAAAACAAATAGAAGAGAAACTTCTAGGTAGATTAGAAAGGAAAAGAAAAGAAATAATTTCAACTAAAAAGTTACGTCGTCAAGAATACGATGCTGATGAAATATGGAGAAAGCTAGTTGATGAAATAAATCCAACAGTTGAACGTCAAAAGATTAAGGAACAATTAGTAAAGAATAAACTAAAACGATTTATGTTATTACTTAGATGTGTTCAAGATACAGTTCATTCAACTTATCTTAGAGCATGGAAAGGACAAGAAAGAACAACTCTTAGACAGCACATCCACATCACAGAGAATCGTGGTAGCAATCAATACCCTCCCCCACAAACACCCTCAAGAATCAATCCATTAAACTGGTTGAAACCTAGATGAAATTCGATATTAATGTAAGGAGGTATAATTAAAATATGGTAAAGAAAGGAAAGATTGGGAAAACCGCAGAGGGATTTTTTATTATCGCAGGAATTAAAAAAGGTTTTAGTACTAAAGCGGATGCTGAAAAATTTAAAAAAACACTTAAATTAAAACGGGGGTTTAAATAGAAAAATGAAAGACAGATACACTTTGTTAATCATGATTCTAATTTCAGTAGCGATAGTTGGGCTAGTAGATGCAGAAACTTTCACCCAAAGCTCAGAAACAAATTTCATAAAGAGTTGCACCAACACTTCAGGAAACATTTGTCAAGCGTCAGCAACTTGTGATGTGAGTATAAAATATCCACGAAATAATTCTTACGTTGTTAATTCTGTTTCCATGACTAATAACAACGATGGAAAATTTAATTATACTCTTTCTTCAAATGATTTAAGTGTTCTTGGAAATTATAATTGGGATATGTTTTGTTGTGAGGGTTCAACTTGTGGTGAGGATCATGGAAGTTTTTTGGTAACTAAAACAGGTGTTGAACTAACTTCAGATAAGGCAATGATTTATTTGGGGATGCTTGTTCTTCTAGTTCTTATGTTTATTTCTATCTGTATTGCAATACCTTTTATTCCAAACGGAAATAATAAAGATGATGATTTCTTTATCGGAATTAATAATTTAAAATATCTTAGGCCTGTTTTCTATGCAATAGCTTGGGGAGTTCTACTTGCAATCTTTTTCACAGCATCAAATATTTCATACCTTTATTTAGAGACAGAAATGATTGGTGGATTGTTGTTTGCGTTCTATTCAATAATGATGTGGATGACTTTACCAATGACAGTTATTTGGTTCTTATACATCATAGTTAATATATTCAGAGATAAAGAAATGAAAAGATTAATTGACAGGGGGGTACAAATTCCGTCAAAGATGATTTAAAATGGCAAAACTAAGAGACGAAAACATAAGAGTAGATCCAATGTTTGCAAAAACAATGAAAGACCTAGCAGCGATTAGATTGCATAAAGGTTTAGCAAAATTGAATAAAGAAGATTTAAGTTCTAGAGAGATGACAAGATTGCTAACTAAAACTTTAGGGTTCAAACAAAGTGTTGAAGAGATGAAAGTTAAACCAAAGAGGGAGAGAATAGTATGAATAACAAAACACAGCTTAGAGTAATCCTAGTATTTTTTGTTTTACTATTCTTAACAATGTTCATAGGAGTTATGTTTGCGTTTGGAAGTGCAGTTATTAATTGGACTTTCGATGAAATAGTTCCAGAGCTTACAAATTTGGGACAAGTCGGTGAAGCTAACTTAACCCAAGCTGCAGAGTTCACACTTGTTCCACTGAATAATCTAGTTCAAAGTTTTACTTGGATCACTGGAGTTTTATATGTTATGTTGTTAATTGGAATTGTTGGAAGCACAGTTGCATTTAGAACTTCTCCAAGTAGATGGTTAATGGGATTCTTCTTTGTACTAATGATTCTTTTAATCTTTGGGAGTATTCTGATGAGTAATATTTATGAGGATTTCTATACTGGAACGGATGAGATTGCAACAATCTTACAAGAGCATACAATACTTTCAAATTTAATATTATACTCTCCAGCAATTTTCACAGTTGTTTGTTTCTTGATGGGAATAATATTATTTTCAGGTATGCAACAGGAGGATTTTGTATAAAATGCTAAAAAATAGGGGAAAATCTACAAGTAAATTCAATCCTAAACGATTCTCAGCGACTTTACTACTTGGAGTAATACTAATACTAACCTCAATTTCAATGGTTTCTGCTTTAGAAATTGACAACATCAAAAGTGTTCCAGAAAAGTTCAACTACAAAACAGACACGGTTGAAATTACAAGTTCATTCTTATGGTTATTTCCAACAGGAAAAATTGCCGATATTAAAATGTTGGAGAACACAGATCAGTGTCTAGTTAATTGTAAAACTAAATTCTCAGTTAAACTTTATGAGGATTATGGAAACCCAATGACTAGAGAATACTTTGTAGATAAATCTAATAACGATGTGGAAGTAACTGGTGAATGGTATTACTGGGATGATTCAACTTACGAAGAGGAAGTTCCAACATACGAAGAACAATGTTCAATAGCCCAAAATAATTCAGAAGTTTGTACCCAAGTTCAGTCTGGAACTAGAACATTAACCAAACAAAATAACAATTGGAAAATTTATGAGGGGGGAATGTTTGAAGCTGGAGATTGGATTTTTGAATATCGTGGAAAGAAAAAACCAAATCAAAGTGTTGATTTTAAAATGGAATTGTTTGGAGTAGATTTAGGAGATCAATATGTTTGGTGGAATGCTGTGTGGGATAAAAGACAAGAAGTTAAAGTAGAAAATTTAGAAAATAATGATTTCTCAAACTACACAACATTATTTACAATTACTTATGACTCAGATATGCAAACTGATTTTGATGATTTAAGATTTATTGATAATGATAATATTACCGAACTTAGTTATTGGATAGAAAACTTTACAGCGTCAACTAAAGCAGATGTTTGGGTTAAAATTCCTTCGCTAATTGGTAACGACAATACTACTGTATATATGTATTATGATAATGGTGTTGCAGGAAATGACTCTTCCTTTGCTGATGCACACTTATTCGCAGATGATTTCGAGGATGGTTCATTTTCTGGAACTTGGACAGATAGTGCGAGTAGTTCAACAGTTAGTGAAACTGGTGGACAACTAAATTATAAATCTGATAATGGTGGATCAGGAACATTAAGAACAAAATTAAATTATACTTTTGATGGAGGAGGTAATTGGGTTGTAGAGGCAGTTATGCAAAGTAATTCGGCAACTGCGGGGGATTATGTTGGAATAGGAGCCGCAGGAGGATGGGCAACGGATGTTGATATTGGGGGTGGGGATGGTAATAGTAATAAGACTTTTATGTATTGGTTTTCTAACACTCCCATTTGGAGACTTGCAGCTTCTACTGATGGGACTTGGGGGCAGACAAATGGTAATAATGTTGGTGAACCTGTTACTACTAAGAGATTTGTTCAATTAATAAAAGATGTAACGGACGATGAAAAGGCTATTGGTTTTTCTGATGGATCCTCCGCAGGAACTCATAACCCTCCAAATAGGGGGAACAATACAATGGGAGTTGTTCTTGGTGCAAGGATAGGAGCCACCTTAACATTAGATTATATCTTACTTAAAAGATTTGCTTCTAATGAACCAATAGTAACATTCGGTCCAGAAGAAGGACAGACTGGTTCATTACCATCAGAGATAGTAACCTTAATATCTCCAACAGATAATCTTTTAACAATAAATAGCTCATTAGTTTTTGATAGTTCAGCAGTAGTATTAAACGGAAACATTTCTAATGTTACTTTGTTTGTATGGAAATCTGATACAAGTATATTTGGGACCAATTCAACTTTGGAAATAACTGGAACATCCAATAGTACCAACCTATCAATTAGTAATCTTCTTGGTGGAGAAATATATTCTTGGAATGTTCAATGGTGTGCTAACAATTCAAATATTGGAAATGAGACTTGCAGCTTCAATAGTGCAAATAGATCGGTAATCGTTTCTTCTGTAGATGTTATTTGGGAAAGATATAATAATATAACAACCGAGGGATCTACAGAATTATTTGAAATTAATATAAGTGTTTTAGCTGGAACACAAGTTTCAACAGCAAATTTATATTATAATACTAGCTCAACAGCTGCAATTTACAATGGAACAATAACAAATCCATCTACAGATTTCTATTCAATTAGTTTAGAAATAAATGTTCCAAGCGTTTCTTCAGATACAAATGCTTCTTTTAATTGGGTTTTTGTTTTAGAAGATTCATCACAGTCTAATTCCACAATAAACCTACAACAAATAAACAATTTCGGAATAGATAATTGTTCAACAAATACTGATATATTATACAACTTCACAGTAGTTGATGAAAATACACAACAACAATTTTCTCCGACAACATTTAATACAAGTGGAAAGTTAAATCTTCAATTATATACCCTTAATAGATTAACGCTGGTTGAGAATTTCACCCTAGATCAAGAATCCTCTGATACTTATTTAGTATGTGTCTCTTCTAATTTGAGTGGAGGAGTTAAATATAGTTTGGATTTACAGGTTCAATATGACGCTGATGGTTATGCGTCTGAGTTTTACAACATACAGAACACAACAATCTCTCAAAGTTCATTATCTACAAACATAACATTGTATGATTTAATAGATACAAAATCACAAGAATTTTCTATAACTTACAAAGACGAGGCATTCCTAACAGTTAGTGATGCGTTGATACAAGTTCAAAGAAAATATATTTCAGAAGGGGTATTCAAAACAGTTGAAATTCCTAGGACAGATAGTCAGGGGCAAACCATTGCACATTTAGAATTAGCTGATGCAATATATACTTTTATTGTTGTAAAGAATGGGGAGGTTCTTGGAACTTTCAATAATGTTTTGGCTGTTTGTCAGGATATTATATTAGGAAATTGTGATATAGATTTGAATTCAATTGCAAGTGGAACGGACTCAGCTGACTTGACAAAGTTTGATGATCTAATAATAACCTTAACTTACAATCAAACAAGTAGGGTTCTTCAAAGTATATTCACTGTACCAAGTGGAACAGTTAAAACAATGAAACTTAATGCAACTCTTTATGATAACCTGGGAAAAACAGAAGTTTGTAGTGATACATTAACAAGTAGTTCAGGAACTCTTACTTGTATTGCTCCTTCAAGCTTTGGAAATGCCTCAATGATAATTACATTAACCGCTGATGGAGAAGTTATTGCAGATGCGTGGACTTCCATGACACAAGTAAACAGAGATATTTATGGGACAAGCATTGCATTCCTAATAATATTTTTATACCTAACATTAATCGGAGTGGGAATATCAGACAATCCAATGATAACTGCATTCTTCATTTTAATTGGTGCAATATTAAGTGTTGGTTTAAACTTAGTAAACTCTCCATCCTTTGTTGGAACAGGTTCAACAATCCTTTGGATATTTGTACTGGTCGCATTGATTTGGATAAAGGGGGCGAAGAGGGCATAAGATGGGAATGATTAAATTTTTAACAGGATTTGCCTTTGTGGCGATATTTGCAATTGCGATTATCTCTTACTCATTAGGCTTCGCAGTAGATAATAATGCTGCTGTTAGTATTAGTCAAGATACTGGTTTAAATGCAGTATCAGCAACAGCTAAGAGTGGACTTTCTGATTTCAAAACAAGTTCAGATACTTCAACAGATATTCTGTTTGGGAGTAGTATTGCATCTGGAGATGACAATGTTGAGGGGGGTGGGCAATTTAAAACAGGCCCATTGGATATAATCTCCACATTAACTGGAATAGTTAGATCGGCAAATAAAACATTGTTTGGAGAAGGGAATGAGTTTGCAGTAATCTTTACAACAATACTTACATTCATAGGATTTATTAGTTCGCTATACATTTGGAAAGCATGGAAGGGGGGTAGTCCTGATTAAAATGACTTTGTATAACTTACCCAACATCTCTGGAGGAATGGATTCGGCAATAATTGGAATGAATGATACACTATCTATATTTATCCCAATGTTCCTAATCTTTGTTTTTGGAACAGTATTTATTGGTGGTTTCATTGCACAAAAAAAACGTGCAGGTTTTGCAGATGCACCAATGTGGGCAGTAGTTGCATCCTTTGCAACATTAATGATTGCCCTACCACTTACAATTTCTGAGGGAATGATTGAGATTAAATTACTTTCAATCGTCGTCGGTGTTACAATCTTTTCTGGGTTCTGGTTATTCACTAGCAGAAGCAGAAATGAAGTTTAATTCTTCCGTAACAGTGTAACAGTGTAACAATTAATATTTAAATAAAACTAACCTTAGTTTACTTATGTACGATACAGGTGAAAGGGGGTATAAATAAAATGATGAGAAATAAGAAAGGTGGAATTGTTAGTGATATAGTTCAAGGAACTGGGGGATTGATTATCGGTACTATTATTGTATTGGTGATTGTTTCAACTTTACTTGGTGCTAATCTATT
>SDBT01010751.1_pt1 | contig 14756 bp, 11 predicted proteins | sample 2277101 | NCBI WGS metagenome assembly SDBT01 (sample SAMN10404973, study PRJNA504765) | marine sediment metagenome | isolation source: marine sediment core GS10_PC15, 103 cmbsf | place: Arctic Ocean: Southern Knipovich Ridge | collected 2010
AATAATATGCACGATCATAATATCCTAAAGCAGATGCTCCAAAAAATTTACCAATAAAAAGTTTATCCATACTGTAAGCAAAATAGTTAATAAATCTGAAACCTAAGTGATTTATACTAAATCTGAGTAATTCCCTGATACGTCGCCATTTGAACAAAAAACATGGATACCAATCTGTTGTAAACCATAATAAGACAACCATTATGGAACTATATATTATTGATTGAATAACCAGACTCCAAACTCCCATTTTTCTATAGGCCAATATGATTGCAGCTACTCCTGAAATTAGCATAGATATTATTTCAATAATTGCAAGATTTTTGAACTTAAATTGTTTTATCAATAAAGTTTGTTGAACGATACCAAAAGCAAGTATTATAAACCGTATTGACAATAGTATTGTTATTGGAATAAGGCGTTTTTCATTATAAAAATAAGCAATACCCGGGGCTATTCCGCACATCAAAGTAAATAATAAAATTCCTGTAATAATATTTAACCAAAAAACAGAAGACAAATGCTCCGGAGTTATATCTTTACGTTGGATAATGGCAGCACCAAGCCCTAATTCACTAAATATGTTAATCACTCCGGAAAAAACAATTACCATTCCAAATAATCCAAAATCTCTTGGTAATAATAAACGTGCAAGAAGGGCAGAAAAAATAATTTGAAATCCAAAGCATATAAGTTGGGAGAATCCTAACCAAGCAATACCATTTACAGATTTATTCATTAAGTTCAATATTTTACTCAACCTTTTAGAAACATAAAAATAGTTATCCTCATTTATGAAAAGACTATCTTATGATTTTGTAAAAAAGACATACACTATTTAATAAAATTATATAGCAGATCGTAAAGATAAGTATTGAAATAAGGAGTTATGATACTTAAACTTTTATTAACAGATTATATTATTTTGGGAGCTTTTAGCTGAATAGAGGGTTGACCATTCAGGAAACTCTCGTTTTAATAATTTGCTTAATGTTTTTGTTTGCTCAATTTGAATAGGTTGTAAAAATTGAATTACCTGTTTTTTATATTCTGATGTTCTTTCAACTTTTTTCACAGCCAGGTTTCTACCAAGTTTCCGAGAAATATCTGGTAAATATGGCCCTATTTTATTCCAAAAAAAAGAATGTCTAAATTTTTGCAATAATCCAAATCCCCTAACTTGATATAAATATTGAGGAGCAGCGTTTAATGATCGTTTATGGGAAGATGATAAAGACAAAGATTCAACTCCTAACCAAGAAAATAAGTTTAGAAGAGTTTTTGATAAATCAGCAATCATTTTCTCAAAAGTTAAGGTATATATACATTGAGGTCCAAAAATCTCATAATATGGAGTTAACTGCATCGAATAATGGCTAATATTTCGGTAGTATTTATCTTTTTGGATAGCCTCTAATATATTTCTGCGTTCATTATTGAAACGCACCCTATGCCAATAATGGGAAATTGTTCTTTGAATTGGATCACGCATAATATAAATAAACTTAACTTTAGGGTTGTACTTATATATCCGATTTGGCACATTATCAATTGTTGGTAATTTCGTATAGGTTGTGCTTGATTCACCAATTCTTTTCACATTATTTGCTTGTTTAAATAAATTCATATACCAATCATCACCCCTTGAAAACACAGAATTATATGAAAAATAGTGAATTTCCTTTGGTTCACTCATAAAAATTTGAGAATGCATATTGAGATATGTATGAAGTGAAGTAGTGCCGGATTTCATAGAACCTATAATAAATAAGTTTGGTTTTATATCTGTATTCATTTATTACCTATGCAAAAATACGACATTTATAAAACAATTACTTCTTTTGGTTACTTAAAATAAACTCATATCGAATGAAGCCTGGTCTGTTATCAGTATATTGGATAGTACCAACGTCTGTAGCAACTACAGATGAAACTTTAATTCCATTTCTTAATATATTATATGATTGATTCGGGCTAAGATTGCACAAAAGATGCAGTATTTCACAATCAGTTTTTATTGAATAGCTAAAAGCTTGCACTGATTCATTTTTATAAGAAAACATTACTAAGCGCTCTTTTTCCGCACTTTTTATATGAGCACCGTACATTTTATTTCCACTTTCAGATTTAATAAGCTCAGTTTCAGGCATGATTTTCAGATCTGCTGTTGTTACAAAAAAAACATTTAAGAAAACATCTGCATTTATATCCTTAGGTATAATTTCAATTCGCCACTCTCCCGGATCTTCAAGTTTTCTAAAAGAGTTATCGTGCCTGGGATCATTTATCGGCCAATTTTTTCCATCAATCCAGAATTCATAATTTGATCCCCCAACTGTTTTGACAAGATGAATCACAGGTAATAGAATTTTATGAAACAACCTTCCACGATTATTTCCAAAAGTGCGATCAATAGGGGTATCAATTATAGACAAATCTGTCTGATAGGAATTAACACCTGCTGGAGGCGTTATCCATTCTCCACCAACAAATAGTTTGGGAGCATCAATAGAATGAAGAAGCCATTTTTTCTCATTTGATGACTTCACAGATTTAACTCTATCAAAAACAATCACATAATCAGGTCTTAGGTATACAAACTCTCTTTGAAAGCTCTTAACTCTAACCGGTTCATTATCACCTTTCCCGGTATACTTATTTGTAAATGATGACGTTGCATCGCCCCAACAATAATCATAATTATTAGAAAATCTGTGTTTGGAAAATCCCATGAAAAAATCATCCCTCTGGTCGGCTGTCAAAGCCCTTATACTTCCATCTGGTAGCCATCGAGGCTCATTCGCCCATCCTCGTTGAGTAATATATGGAGGATAATGTTTGGCCCATACAAATCTGTATCCACCATCATTAAAATACTTTTTATTCCTGTTTCCATGTACACCGAGATAATCTGAATCCATTATGGTAATGGTATTGTGTGCGGTGCTTCTTTTATAATAATTCCAATTATGTTCCTGATTACGGCTCCAGAATCCACTATCAATAGCCAATGGACCATTCTTAAAAATTGTAAAAGAATTTTGATCAAGGTGTAAATGACCACCAAAATGGAATGAAGGTGATTTAAACATTATATATGTCTCATTTGGATCATTCCATCTGCTTTTCATTATAATTTCCCCACTGTTTTTGAACTTTCTTGCCAAAGGAAGTTCTTCTACATTTTGCGGGATTACATTAGGATCCCACCATATCATAGCAAAAGGTTGCCTTCGCCAATAAGTATTATCAATTGATACTGTGGGACTTATTTTAGTTCCATATATATTTTTGATAAAAGTGTTTTTGCAAAACCATGTTAAGTATGGATCTCTCTTTTTTCCTTGTAAAAACCACAAAGTAAATGCATCTTTATCATGTAACCAAGGATATGAAGTATCCCCAATTTTACAAAGAAATTTATCAGGTCTGGTATGATACATTATTCCATAACCTGCATTTATAAAATCCGACAATTCTCCATTTATCAAATCAATCTTGTTATTATTTCCGGTTTCCCAAGCAGAAATAAACCTGGATAAATGCCATAAAGATTGTCTTGCGTAAGTAGAGCCTTCCCAAGTGCCCTCTCCATTGACAAAATGCAACGAAGCAACTGTTCCTTTATCAATATTATTGCCCCAAAAACAATTTAATGCAAAATCTAAATATTCAATTGCCTTGTCATTTTCACCATACAAAGCTAAACCAGCAAAAAGAATGGCTGTTATTTTATGAATAAAATAATTATGATAGTCCGTATAAAGTTCATCTATAACTGTTTGTTTTTCTCTTTCAGCAAAAAATATAATATCATTTATAAAGTCATTTTTTAAACCTAATGTCACTATTCTATCATATGCTAAATCAAATCCCAATGCCAGAGCTTCTAAAGTAGCAGCGTTGTCTGTAGGGCTTGTCCAATATTTATCAATGCCAACCAGAAAATCCCGACAATTGGCCACTGTATTTCCCCATCCATTGTCACCGGTTATTTGATATAAATAACTGCATATAAATATCACCTCCAACATATACGTACTGGACATTCCACCAGGTTTCTCAGGATTATAATCACGATTGTACAATTCATGTCTGGTTGCCCAATTTTCAATATTTCTGTGCACAGAACTCATAGATCCAAATGCTTTTCCAATTATTTCATCTTTGTTATCCGGACAAATATATATTTTGGGATGAGTTGTTAAGATAGTGGCATAATTAAAAGACCTAATAGAATGTTCTTGGTTTTCTAATGAATTATCGAAAAGATTTTTACCATTAATTCCAAAAAAAATAAAAAACATAATTAAGAAAATAATCAATAATACTATATAATTTGATTTTTGAAAAACATGATTTATTCTATTCATCATTATCTGTACCTATTTGTTATCCTTTTTAAAACAATATACCAGAGAGGGCTTTGTAAACTATTTAATTAAGAGTTTTACCTAACTAGTATACAATTTTTTCATATAAGGAGGAGTATAATTTAAATAAACTCAACTGAGAATATGTTCGAAGTCTGTTTAATAAATTATTCTGGTAAGATTGCCACTCACTTGCGATGGTTTCAAAATAATTGTCTTTTTGGATATGAGCAAGTATTTTTAATTGTTTAATATGTAAATCATGGTAAAAAGGATTTGCAACAAAAGGTATATGCCATTTATATAAATCATATTGAGACCAAAATCTAAGATCGTAGCTTTTTATAAAACATTTCAGGGAAAAAATAGACTTTTCAAACAAAGCCAATGCTAGTGGATCACCGCTAAAAATTGAATAGTCATATATTCCTAATATTGAAAATATTGCTCCATTTAAAACATGACTTGATGGTTTGGAAGGATACTCTTCAAAAAAAATTAAGTCAGATTTTTCTGTGCAAACAATTCCATAGGTTTCACCAATAGATGGTTTAAAACTATTAAAAACTATTATTGCAGAATCAAGGAATCGATTCTCCTTCGTTTCTATAAACGCTCTTAACAAAACGGAAAGGCCTTCTCCTTGAGACATTGCTGACACCCAAGGTGCTTTTATATTATAATGCCAATCAAAATGATGCTTCCAAACAGCAGCCTCTCCTTCCACAATTAGATTTTTGACTAACCAATCTGCGAGTCTAAGAAACATATTTAAATATTTTTCATCTTTATCATCTAGCCACATTTCATAAAATCCCAAAGCACTCTGCGCTGCTTTCACATAGCTGTTTATAAGTCCATATTTTTTCACATAAATTTTAGTGTATTGAAGCAGATTGTTAGTTTGAACCTTGTTAACTTTTGGGGTAAAATCAATATAATAACCTTTTATTCCGGATAATCCAATATTCCTTCCTAGAGATAATTTGGATCCGGTATTTTTAAAAGCCATATTCTAACTCGTATTTTCTTTATTATTTATTTAAAGACAATCTTTGAATACTTTTTCAATTTGCCTCACAGATTTTTCCCAGGTGTTTTCTTTTGCATATTGAATAAGCAGATGGCTATTCCACTTTTTTTTAAACGCAGCAGCAATCACTTCAGAAATCAAAAAAGCATCTTGTTTATCTACAAGCATGCCATACTAACTAGATTTGACAACTTCAGGCGCACCCCAAACTTTCGTGGCAATAACAGGCTTTCCGCAAGCGAAAGCCTCAAAAAAAACAGTTGGCCAACCTTCCCTACTGCTGGTTAGACAAAATATATCTGATGCACAGAGCCACCATGACAGATCATTATGTGGAATAAATCCAACTAATTTAATTTTATTCATTAAGCCATATTTTAATATCAATCTTTCTATTTCCCTACGACAATTTCCTTCACCGATGATGATTGTTAGGATATCATGATTTTTCGAATTTTTATATAGTTCATGAATTGCAGCAACTAAGTAATTATATCCTTTACGTCTAATAAGTGCACCAATCGATATTACTATTTTTGAGTTTTTGGGCAAATTAAGTTTCTCTCTTGCTTCTTGTTGCGACCGATTTACAAATTTTGAGATGTCCACACCATTTGGAATCACTTTTATCTTGTTTTCTGGCACATTTTTTTCTATTTCACAAATTTTAGATTTCAAAGCTTCACAAACAGTAATTACAGAATCAGATTGTTTGATTACGGCTCTCAAAAAAAACCGAATTATTGGAAATTTTGGATATAGATTCAAATCCGTCCCATGGGCTGTGACAACTACCGGTTTGTGAAAGGCTCTGCCCAAAAGGACCGCTGCAAATCCATCCGGGTACATATAATGAGAATCAATTATGTCAAATGGGAATCGTTTACGAATTTTTAAAAGAACAAATAACGAGCTTAGAAACAAACTAATACCATAAAGAGCCATCCCGATCTTGGGAATCAATAAATATCTCGGATGATAAACATCAATACCATCAATCTTTTCATTTTTGCTTACTCTGCTGAAATCAAACCACCGGCGTTTAAGCTTTATCGGAGGGAAGAAGGGAATAGGCGCTACAACTTTAACTTCATTACTCTTAGATAAGGCCCGAACACGCTCAAAGTTAAAAATCCCATTGTTTCGATGGATATTATTCGGATAAATAGTAGTAAAAGTAAGAATTCTCATGTTTTTTTTTGTCTGTTGTTAAGTGAAAAGCAAATGTTGGTATAGTTGTTCATACTCCCGAGCCATTCTATTCAAGGTAAATCTTTGAACAATAGTCTGTTTACCAATTTTTCCGATCCGTTCTAGTTCCCCTGGCTTCTGAATAAGAGAAATAATTATATTACTAAGTTTTTTGTCATCATCAGTTGGAAATAGATACCCGTTAATACAGTGTTTTATGATTTCCGGGTTGCCGCCAACATCGCTGGCAATTACAGGTACTCCGGAAGCCATAGCTTCTAATAAAGTCATCGACAAGCCTTCATTAACTGATGGCAATACAAAAAGGTCAAGAATATTTAAAATTTTTGTAACATCATTTCTTTCTCCGAGAAAAGAAATATAGGACTCAATACCCATTTTAAATGCTTTTTTTATTAACTTTGTTTTTAGCGGACCATCACCAATTATCAATAAACGAATATTTAAATATTTCCGGATTATACGCTCCAAGGCCCGGAAAAGGCACATATGATTTTTTACAGGAACTAATCTGGCAATAATCCCAATCAGAAAATAATCATCTTTTAAATGCATAAATTCAGTGTTACTGAATGTTTCATTATCATTTTTTTGCAAATCTACACCATTCAATATAATTGATACTTTTTGGGGATTAAACTTCTCATAATAAAGTAATTTTTTTTTCATATCCTGGCTTACTGTCACTGTTCTATCATTAAAATGTGACAGAAATCGATTAGTGATTTTAATTAATCTACGATCAGGAAGCATCCTTCCATGCTCAGTGAAAACATTGGCTTTAATTCTGGCCAGATTGCTTGCAATAGTACCAAAGAAAAAACAACTTGCGTTATGGGAATGCAATAATTGGATTTTTTTATTTTTTAAGATACGGCCTAACCTGAACGGCAAATGGTAATCAATTCTTTTTATTTTTCTGTAAAGACAGTAAGTTTTTATACCAGCTTTTTGGAATTTATGCAGTTGTGGAGTTTTATTATCAAGATAGCCTAAATAGACATTATATTTTTCACGATTTAAATGTTGCAAAAGATTAAAAACAACAGTTTCAAGCCCTCCTATTGTAGGGTTAGTAATCAGATGCATAATATTAATTCTTTTTTTCATATAATTTAAGATATTACCTATTATTCTTACTTGATCATTCAGAAATCTGCTTTTCTTCCTGATAAATATATTGAAGACATACCCCCAATGATATAATAAGATATAGAACCTCAGACATTGCACGATTTAGGAAAAAACCACTCACAATAAATCCAAAAATTGATATTAGTATAGCACCAACATACTTTATCATCCAATGATTTAAATCATCATTGACAATTCTTCTTCTTAATTTAAATAAGTTAAAAATGATTTTTGACAACAAAAGTAAAAAAACTAATAAAGCTATAGAACCCAATTCAGCTCCTATTTGCAAAAATGAATTATGGGTAACGCTTATATCCGCTTCATCTTCATAATGCTGGCGCATTATTACAAAATTGTTGGGGCCAACTCCAAATAATGGATAATCATTTATCATTTTAGCAGCAATACGCCAAATATATATTCTCCCGGTATAATTACTATCTTCCATATCATTGGCACTTTCAATTTCAGTCCGGATCATTTTTATTCGCTCAATATATCCTTTCGGTAGATTTATGGAAATAAACAAAATAACAACAGCAATTGATATAAATGTTTTTATCTTATATCGAGATAAAATAAATACAGACAAAAATAGAACAAAAAATAATCCTAAAAATCCCCCTCTGGAAAAAGTGACCATTATTGAGAAAACAATAAGAAGGGACAGACTAAATAATAATATTTTTTGTATTTTATTTTTTGTATATAAAAAAAACGACAAAACAAACGGTAAAAACATTACAAGAGCTAAAGCATAATCATTATTGTCCCATGAGAAACCGTAACCTTCTATTTGGATTTCGCCAAAGTGCTGATATAAATAACATGTACGAATAGCAAGAAAACCATTAAATAGAAATAAAAAAAGAGTAAATAACTCCATTTCTTTTTTATTACATATAGTTATTTGAACAACTAAGGCAAAAACCAATACCTTTATAAACTTCTGGAAAGAATCCCATGAATTGGTAGGGAATTGTGATAATAGTGTCGAAATAATCAATAGAAATATGAAAATAATTATTAATCGGTTCTCTGTTTTTTTTAATCTTGATAAATTTGGTGAATATTTTTTTTTATTTATCAGAAGACCAATTATAATAACAATAACAATTATTAAAGATATTCGTATTCCTTGAAATCCCCACATGAGATTTTGCAATTTGAAATAAACAAAAAAATAATAAACTATTATACCAAATAATGGACGGTAAAGAATTGCAAATACTAAAAATGGGACTGCTACATAAACCGCTAAGGCTTGAAGTGACAAAATGAACTTTCGTTATTTTATTTAATATTAATTACAAATTTCTGAATATAATTGCAGTAAGTTTTTTTCAGCAGTAATCCAATGAAATTTTTCTTTTCCAGCCCGGAGAGAATTAGCCTGTAATTTAGTAATGAAAGTAGAAGATAATAGAGAATTAAGCGATTTTTTTATTGATGAGGTGGTATATTCCTCAAGAATTAATCCACAATTTTCCTTCTTAATAATTTTTCCTATCTCGCCGAAGTTTCCGGAAAGTATAACTTTACCTGCTGCTAATGCTTCAAATAATTTATTTGGAGCACTAAATCTAGCATTTGGATTATGCTTATCAAAGCCATAATAAACTATATCTGCCATTGCTGTATAAAGTGGAACATTTTCAGGTTTTACAATTCCTAAATACTTAATATTAACCTGTTTTTTTACCCTTTCAAGCAACCAGGGGACCATTGGACCATTACCTCCAACCAATAAAAAAAAATAATCACAACCATCTAAAGCATTTACTAATGGTTCTAGCTTTCTTTCATATCCTAAATTCGCTATGAAGGTAATTACAATTGCTGATTGTGGTATATCTAACTTACTCTTTTCCAATTTAATTATATGATTAGGTATTTGAAAATCTTCAGGTTTTTTCCAATTTCCTACAACGTATCCTTTTTTTGCACCCCGGCTTTCAAGATTTTCTTTTAGAATATCTCCAACTGTAATAAATATATCTACCTTATTAATTAAAAAATTTTCAAAAGTATAAATGATTTTCTTAAGTAAAGGATTTAAATTTGCTTCTAACATATCCACATAACTCTCATGAGCATCATAAATAATTTTTTTACCTCTTAATTTCCCTAATAAAAAGCCTAAAGGTAAAGTATCAAAATCATGGCAATGAATGATATCATAATGAAACCATAGAAGATTCCAGGCACATTTTAGCCAAAAAAATAATAAGAATATTATTTGACCCTTTCCTATACTATGTGTCGATCTAACATATATCCTTCTTATTTTTATTCCATCAATTATCTCAAATTCTTTCTTCTTTTTATCTCTATCCCATCCATACACAATTACATCATAACCATTATCTATAAGAGATTTCGCTTCTCTATAAACTCTGGGATCAGGTTCGAAGCAGTTTGTTAAGAGCATACAAACTTTTTTTTTCATTATCGAAATATCAATCATTACAGTAAAAACATATATATTAGTTAAGACATTAACGTTTTTAAAATATTTATCTTTTAATATTATGAATATTTTCGCAAAGCTCATCCAGTTTTGATAAATTCTTTTGCCAATTATAATTATTAATTACCCACTGTCGATAAATATTTCTCTTATTGGTAGGATTATTTGGATTTGTTAATCTTGATATCACGCACTCTGCAAAATCCTTTTTTGTATTTTTTATAAACACCGGACTGCCAATTTCTTTTAAACCAGCAGCGCCAATAGAAGTAGAAACTACAGGTATGTTCATTGAAAATGCTTCAAGTATTTTATTCTGCACACCACCAGCAACACGAAATGGCGCTACAAAAATTTGAGCCTGCTTAAAATATTGCCGGATATCATTTACATAACCTGTTACAAAAATATTATCATTATTATGCAGTTTTTTTATTTTTGATGAAGGATTATTACCAACTATATAAAACTTAACTCTGTGTACTTTTTTTGTGATTAATGGAAATATATCATTTATAAACCATAAGACTCCATCTATATTCGGATAATAATCCATTGCTCCCGTAAATAATATAATTGGGGAATCACAACAAAGTTTAGTTTTCTTTATAGTAGATTTAGGATTAAAGTACCGGTAATCTACTCCATTATGTATGGCTAATATATTATTAGTATTACATATTTCATTTCGAAAAAGTTTAACTTCAAAATCTGAAACAAATATCACTTTTGAAAAAGATTTTGCGATTTTATTTTCATATTTTGCAAGATATTTTGATTCTTTTTTATATAATAATTTCATAAAATAATTGTTTTTTAATACAGCATACTGACGCCATTTGATAGAATCTACATCTCCAAAATCCATTATTTTTCTTTTATGATCAACCAACTTTACATATTCAGCCGATTGAGATGAGAAGCAGTAAATAATATCAAAATTTTGTTTTTTTATTCTATGATTAATTTTTTTTTGTAGCTTTTTGGAATAGAAAATAGAAACTGAAGAGGGCCTTTTCAAAAAAAATGACTTTAGCAATAAAAAATATCTATATTTTGTATTAATTAATTCCCAATCAATAGTATTACAATAATTCTCTAAGTCATTTATATATTTTATATCTTTTTTTGAATCAATAAGACATGCCAAAAAAACATTATATCTTTTAGATAAATATTTTAAAATATTGAACGAACGTATTTTATCCCCTTTGTTAGGGGGATAAGGAATTCTATGTGCTATGAATAAAATATTCATTGGATTTATATATTTTTTCCCCAAAGCAGACAAAGTATAATTGTTTAAATAATCTTAAAACCTGCTACTTTTAATTTATTTTCTGTAACTACTCAGGTGAGTTTGAATAACAGATGCACCCTCCCCAGGTTAAAAAAGCCGCTTCCCGCAGGTTTTCTTGTTTAATCCTGAAGAGTTCAAAATTTTATCTGACTTTTTAAATTAGCCTGCGGGAGGTTTTCGTTTTTTCCGGAGCGGCTGAGCAGTTACTATTTTCTAAAACAAAATTTATGGAAAGTTCCTTATTATGATAGGTCCCATAAGTTTGGTAACTCTTAATGGCATTTTTTTCCAAGCATTAATCATTCTTTTATATGAGGGATTTGTGGGATTTATTTGTGGTTTTTCTTTTGCTTTAATTAAATCATAATGATAAAATAAAGGTTGTGGTTTCATCCCAAAATGTCTTTTAAAGTGATATGCCCCTGTATTTGCTTTACTACGGCCAAAATCAACTAATTTGTAGTTGTTTTTTATTCCGTATTCTATCACATCCCAAAACATAATGTTATTACTATTTAACTTAAAATATTCCTTTAATCCACCAATATAATAAGGCATGACCCGATCTTTGAAATGAAAATTTAGCATAGATGTAATAATTTTATCACCGAATAATACATGTGAAAAAACCGCAGAATCAGGAAAAGATTGTAATATATTCTTAAAATATTTTTTTGAAAATACCGGAGTTCCCAGATTTCTTACACTTGAACAGTAAATGTGATAGAAGTCATTCAGATTCTCTCTTGAAAATGAAGTGCATAATCCATGTTCTCTTGCTCTGCGCACTAATCTTCTTGTTTCTTTTGGCAGAGTTGTCCAATTTTTTTCAGGATCATCATATAACTTTTGCTGGAATTTAAAGTACAACTCACTGGATATTGTTGTAATTGCATTCTTCTTCTCAGAACGTAACTCAAGAAAATCAACTTCCAGCTCCCTTGCAATTGATAAAGCTTTTTTATGCAATTTTTTACTAATTTCATAATTATCAGCAAGAATACCACCATAAACTCCAAATGGTACAGAGATTAAAAATTTTCCGGAAAACCAACTATTTATAAAAAAAAGTGGCAATATCCCTTTTATTTTACCACCCACATCTAAATAATAATAATGTGGTTTATATGGAAATGATTGTTCAATAACTTTTTTCCATCCGGATAATTGAAAAAAGTTTGAATCCGGATGATTATCTACATATTCATCCCATTTTATATATATTTCTTCAGTAATTTTTTTGATTTCAGCCAATAACTATCCCACCATTTTTGTAGCAAACAATCCATTACCAAGAGCCAGCGTATCCGTCGTTTGCTGACGGGCAACCTTCCAATATTCCATTACTCCATTACTCCATTCCATTGTAATAATTTGGCACAGCTCCGCCACGTCAGTCACATAACTCCTGCAACTGTAGCCGTAAGTATTCAATGTGTCAGACAAAACTATTTATGAAGATTGTAATTCCTTCAAAACAAATTATCTGGTTAATTCAAGAATCAACCGGATAAATAAAATTTTAATCACATCACAACAAATTTTCGTGATAAATATTGCGAAATCAATAATAATCCGGTATCGATAATTGATTGATTTTTATGTCAATGATTGAAAAGAAACAGGTAGGTTTAAAAGCAGCAGTTTGTAGTCATTTTTGTTACAAATTATTAAAGAATTGAAATATTACAGGGTAGGAATATGAAGTTTTGAGGAAATAAGTGGAAAATAAGATGGATAAAGGAACTAATCACAGTGAAGCAAATTGTCATACTATTTGCAGTTTATTGCATTATATTGTACAAAATATTGACAATTAAAAAGCTTAAACTTGCCGATTAGGTACAAATCCATCAATTTCCAAGGTGTAGCAGGATATATTATAATATTACGACAAGAATTCCAAAAAGTAATTATGTGGGCCCTGGGGGACTCGAACCTCCGACCAGCTGATTATGAGTCAGCTGCTCTAACCAACTGAGCTAAGGGCCCATTGTGCAGTTTAACGGTCATTAATATATGATATTGTGGGAAATATGTCAATAACATTTTCACTTGCTTTTCTGAAAGCAAATTTGTTAATTTGTTGAATAGTTACATTTTGATAACAAAAGAAAAGGCGGCCCGCTAATTTCGCGAATGGGCGCGAATTTTGTAGAAAACGGGAAGTGTTATAAATTAATAAAGAAGCTGATGGAATTCGGGATCGATTCCGATAGCGATAGCGATAGCGATTCCGATAGCGATAGCGATAGCGATTCCGATACCGATACCGATACCGATACCGATACCGAAAAAGATAGTGATTAAACGGGAGATATTATGAAAAAATTATCAGTTTATTACCTTATTCTTTTCACTTTATTTGTGATTTTTAATTGTGGAACATCATCGGATTTTGATCTGATTATCAGGAACGGAACTCTTTACGACGGCAGTGGTTCGGCTCCGGTTGTGGCGGATATCGCCATCAATGGAGAGACTATTGCCGCTATTGGTGATCTGGACTCTTTGACGGGGAAACAGGAAATTTTTGCTGATGGTTTGGCCGTGTCTCCCGGTTTTATTAACATGTTAAGCTGGGCAAACGAATCGTTAATTGTTGACGGCAGATCACAAAGCGATATCCGGCAGGGAGTCACTTTAGAAATTTTGGGTGAAGGGTGGTCCGAAGGACCGCTAAATGACAAGATGAAAAAGGATAAAAAAGAAAACCAGGACGACATAAAATATGATATCGAATGGACAACCTTGGCAGAATATCTTGACTATTTGGTAAAACTGGGTGTCTCGACAAATATTGCTTCTTTTGTTGGAGCAACAACCGTCCGGATTCATGAAATCGGATATGAAAACCGGCCGCCGGATCAGGATGAACTGGAACGAATGCGCCAATTAGTTCGAACCGCGATGGAGGAAGGAGCGGTGGGATTAAGCACAGCTTTAATTTACACTCCGGCATTTTTTGCCAAAACAGATGAACTGATCGAGCTGGCAAAAGTTACAGCGGAATATGACGGTCTGTTTATCACTCACCTGCGCAGCGAAGGCAACCAATTTTTAGAGGCACTGGATGAACTCTTAACAATCGCACGGGTAGCAAATATCCGCTCGGAAATATATCATCTCAAGGCAGCTGGAAAAGAAAACTGGCATAAAATGGACCAGGCAATCGCTAAAATAGAAGCTGCCCGGGATGAGGGTCTTCACATTACCGCAGATATGTATACC
>SDBT01010752.1_pt1 | contig 14755 bp, 13 predicted proteins | sample 2277101 | NCBI WGS metagenome assembly SDBT01 (sample SAMN10404973, study PRJNA504765) | marine sediment metagenome | isolation source: marine sediment core GS10_PC15, 103 cmbsf | place: Arctic Ocean: Southern Knipovich Ridge | collected 2010
GAAAAAGAAGAAGAAAAAGAAGAAGAAGAATAAGAAGAAGAAGAAGTAGAAGAAGAAGAATTAGAAGAAGAAGAAGTAGAAGAAGAAGAAGTAGAAGAAGAAGAAGTAGAAGAATTAGAAGAGGAAGAATTAGAAGAAGAAGAATTAGAAGAGGAAGAATTAGAAGAAGAATTAGAAGAAGAAGAATTAGAAGAAGAAGAATTAGAAGAAGAAGAATTAGAAGAATTAGAAGAGGAAGAAGAATTAGAAGAGGAAGAATTAGAAGAGGAAGAATTAGAAGAGGAAGAATTAGAAGAAGAAGAATTAGAAGAGGAAGAATTAGAAGAGGAAGAATTAGAAGAAGAAGAATTAGAAGAGGAAGAATTAGAAGAATTAGAAGAGGAAGAATTAGAAGAAGAAGAATTAGAAGAAGAAGAATTAGAAGAGGAAGAATTAGAAGAAGAAGAATTAGAATTAGAAGAATTAGAAGAAGAAGAATTAGAAGAAGAAGAATTAGAAGAATTAGTTAAATTACCTGTTTTACCACTCATCATTCTTGAGTTGAGTAAGGTACAATTTCCTCGAATTATTGAAGCTGAAATAGATGTATCAAAAATAAGTATAGAAATGTCTCATAGTGAGCAAGTGGTTACCTTATTTAACGTTGTCAAAAATATACAACTGGCTCAAGATTTAGATGATTTATTAAAAAAGAAACATACTGTTGGGTATACACTTATTCCCGGAGGGGAAGAAGCACTTGATGATGATTTATACTTACAATCATTCCAGATTCTAAGAGATATATTACTTGACCGTAAATATATTCTTAAATTATTATACAACGGTGTTATTAAACCAGAAGATGTTGTTAATATTATTGATTATCGGGATTTAGACAAATTTCTTACAAGCCCTTATAATATTATCATACGTTCTATGCAAAATGTAATAAAAAATACTATCACAGTGCCTGTTTATGTTATGGTTGATCAAAAGCATAAATCGGTTGGTTACCCGGATGACCCCAATTTGCATATTATTATATTAGAAAAGGGACCAAAGGGACCAAACTTTTATGAAAAATTACTTGATTCACCACAAGTCGATCTTCCCAAACCATGCGCATTAGTGATAACAGGACCAAACAACGGGATATTGGTTGACGATCATAATGTGGGATATAGCAATTATTTTGGATGGCCTATAGACCCGCCAAAAGAAAACCCTGTTACAGCTGAGGTAAGAGAACAAGGTGGCAAATTGCCCATAGGTACACCATTATTCATGAAGTCAGAAATGCTTGATATACTTAGAACACAAAACACAGACAAGGTTCCAGATGTTATTTACACCCCAATTACGGATGTAGACTACAAACAGATAGTAATTAATGATAATGTTACTGTTTACAGGGCAGCCAAAGGACTTTTCCAGAAACTCGTCGATTTGTATGGTCCGGGGCGGTTGTCGCATGGTATAGAAGCTGTTGTTATTTCAAACTTCGACCATCCGAAAGCACCATTAGATTCGGCTCATCAATTTGCCATTGCTTATACTGAAGTATTTTTGGGTAAAGATATAATGCAATATTATGAAAAAGACTGAGCTGATGTATATTTAAAGAAGAATAAAGGATAAATGGCCTTAAATATTATACAATGGTTCAATAATATAAAATACTTAAAAAAATATATAGTTTACTTGTTAGAACGTTTGTAAAAAAATTGATTCCAAACGTACACTAATTATCTAGCAGACAAGTACTAGTATCAGACTGAGCATAATGGATGACCAATCTATCTATAAAGCCGCAGTAATCCCATGGACTATTATAAACAACGAAATCCATTACGTACTCGCGCGTGCTATTTGTGGCGGGTAAGGATACTTGGGTGGAACATGTGAGCCCGCAGATAAAAATATTTCCCATACTGCGGCACGCGAGTTCGTAGAAGAAGGGAAGAAAATATTTAATATAAATGATATACACACCAAACTTGAATCTGTGCCTGACACATATATAATACAGAAAAAACACAGACGTATTAATTATTACTTTTATGTCGTCTCCTGGGACAAACTTTCGGATATAACTCCCGAAAAATTCATTGACACTTGGAGAAAAAAGAAAATTAAAGGTGATATTTATAACGAAAAGACTGAAGTAGCGCTAATAAAACATGATAATATTTATGCCATGGCGCACACTGTTAAAATGGTGATAAATAAGATTAATGCTCTATTGGGATGTGATGCTAAATTAAAATCAGAAAATCGAATGGATAAGAATAATGCATACTATAATGAATACAAGTATAATCGAAATAATCGGAATAAACGATATGATCAATACTATAATCATAGGGGTAGGTCAAGTAATCGGTATTACGGTAATAGATATACCAATACAAATTGGACTCGCGAATTTGATAAACCCTGGCGTAAATGGGGTCAAGATCCGTGCACAATAACTAATCATTGGAAAATGCAACGATGTGGTATGGATCTTTAATAATTGCGGTTCATTAAATAATTAATATTATAATTATTAGTTTAGAATAATCCGAAAATGTCTTGGGTAAATAGTTCTGAATGTAATGATAAATATATGTTTCTAAACAACGCAGAAATATTTATTCCAAGTGGATGGAAATTAATTGTTGATGAATTTTGCCATAAAGTCCAAGAAATATGTCAAAATTATCGAAATCAAGGATTCAAAGTATATTGTAAAATTATGTGCATTAAAGAAAAATTTGCTTCATTAAGAATCATTTTCGCTGATTATGGGCAAGTTAAAGACCAATTTAATTTAATTAATCGTGACGTAACGTTACAATTACGACAAAAGCTTCAACATTTAGAACAGGAGTATGAAAATAAAGCAAATTGTGCGTGTCAATGGTGTAGTAATCCAGGACAATTAGACGTAAATCCAGAATCAGGCTGGCACCAAATGATTTGTTCTGAATGTTTATGGGAAAAATATAAAAGAAAACCAATAAAATGTGAACCTGCCAATTTACATTTAAAAATAACAATTAATTGAATAATACCATATTTTCATAATGATAACTGGCCAAATTTATGCCGTCCATATTTATTTTCTTCCAAGTTTGTCAGAAAGTAAAAAAGTTTCCATGGACCTTTTCAAAAAAAATTCTCTGAGAAAATAGTATGCCTGGTATTGGTTTATTAAAAATTGATATGATCTCCCGCCATATTATTTAACATCTTATGGAGATGTTGATTCCCGCCCCTTAGGAGCCCAAGGGCTTTAAAAATTGACTCAATATAACATTTTATATTGAATTAATTTATATTTACTACCCCATTCTTTCTTTGTCCAATATATCCTTTGGTACAAATTCTTTGAATATCTTCATACCAACTTCAGATGAGGCATTGAACCGGGTCATTTCATTGGATTTAATTTTATCCATTTTATCTAACATAAAAAGAAGCATTCCCATATTAAGATTATCACCCTGAACGATAACCATTTTGAATAATGCTGGATATCTTTCTGAAAATTTATCAAACATTTGGTTCATATAAGTCATAAATGTAGCTTCATTCCGTTGACGTAATCTTACACAATGTGGATTTTTTAACATCGTTTTTATTTGATCAATGTATTTTAATATCTTCTCTTTACTCATAGAAGTGGGGTCATTTTTGAGGTCAGAAGCATCGTCATCGATCATTTCCTGTGTAATTTGTGGTAAATCGCTCATTTTGCCTTTACCATTTATTTATTATTTTATATCGACTTTTGTACGCTCATCTTTATATTGGTTTTTCCACTATTGATAAATTCTTTTATTTTTACTAATTCATCATCTAGATCTCCAATAGATTCGTCAGTAACATTCAACGGAATGACACGTCCACCATAATAACCCCATTTTTGTACATTGTATGTTCTTTTTTCCCATAATAAATTATTAATATCTTTATTGAGTGTCAGATGTGCAAATAATGGATCACCATATAAATTGAAATGTAACATAGTATTACCCATAAAAGAACCATTTTTTGATTCACCAATGGATTGTGGTTTATAATTATTAGTTGTGTATTTATTCTCACCTACATATAACCATGCTAGTTGATATGTATCTTTATCACCTACATAATATTGATAAGTAAGATAAGAATGGTTATTTAAAAACCATGCTAAATTTAATTCTTTCCAACATTTCTCTTTATTAACCAAAATTTGACCACTTTCTGTATCGCTTACATTATTTGGACGAGTAACTCCAAGATGATTGCCCATTTCCTGGTCAACCCAACCTTTCCATTAGTCTAACCAAAATATATTACCATTGCGTTTATAATGAATTTCATCAAATAAATCTGTGGGATCTGCCAATGGAATATTATCGGCATCAAGTAGTAATATTTCAGAAAACGATGAATTCAGTAAAGCGTATGGTTTTATTTCATAACCACGCGTTTTAATAAGTTTATCAGGATATGTATCGTCATCCATTGGATAAGGATTATCCGAAATACTAGCATCATAAAACTCAATATTTCCAATTTCATTTTTTATGCGTTCCATTTCACTTTCTGTCATTTCACTTTCTATTGATTTATTATCTTTATTACCCAGATACCACCATTCTATAGGTAATTTACATTTATGAACCTCCCGTAAAATCCTTAACGTTTTTGAGGTTATCGGTGTATATTTACCACCGGAACAAACAACAATTCCTCTACCCCCGAAACCATATTTAGAATAATCTGGCAATTGCGACATGAAAGATTTTACTCTTTCTTTTACATTATTTATTGTGATTTGATTTTTTGGAAAAGTAAATGTATGCATTCTTGTACGATAGACTCTCATAGGAAGGTCAGATCCATCTGACATATCACGATTATCTTCAGGCGGAACTGATTTTTCTTCATCCTTGCTCGGGCTTTGGGTCTCCCTAACATTTACTTTACTGGCCAGTTGTCTGTGCGTTATACTTATTCTCTCTTCAATATTATTGCCTGGTATGTTACCGATGGGTAACGTCTGTAATAAGTTACCATCAAATTGATGTGTACCGATGTGAGATAATTTAATTGTTATATCAGCATAAACTTTGGCGTCTGGTCCAGTATTCCTCCATTTACGACAAAAGTTGTAATCTTCAGACAAATATCTGTTTTCATATACCTCACAATCGAATAATGCATACAAATGTTTGTTTTGATGTGGTTGCATCATACCAACATCATCTGTATATTTGTCATTAGGATAATGTTCGAACATTCTTTCGATTACTTTCCGTTTAATCATCATAAATCCGGTCGCTATATGGTCAACCTCTATCAATCCATTGACAACTTCAAAACTTTTACTATAATTAATAGTATAACTCATCAAATTAGCTCTGATATAGGCAAGATCGGCGTCAGTCAACTTATCAGTAGATTCTAATCGTTGTTTCGCATAGCCAGATTTTAATTTTTTAAAGTCATAATGTTTTTTGGGATATATACCACCGACAATATCCTTATCATGTAATATTAATCTGTAAACATCGATAGGATTCCATTGTATATCAGCATCAATAAAAAATAAATGTGTAAAAGTTGGCTCAGTCATAAAATGGGCGACAACTGTATTCCTTCCGCGTGGTATTAAACTTTCATTTATTAAAAAACATGTACCCATTTGTATACCCTTGCTCTCTAAGAAGGTTTTGGTATTAATCAAACAATTGGTATATTGTACATTACACATACCCCCATAACAAGGTGTACCGATGAGTACTCTAATATTATCTTGGCTTGAGGGGTCTGTCATAATTATTGTATTATTTTGATATATCATTGTATTTTTTAAATAGTATTTATCCGAAGGAAAAATTGATCTAATTATCTCTAATAATAATATAGCCCTAGAATTTAGGGCAACACATTACTTCCTTTTATGTCTGATAAAAAACTGCACATTATTGGTGTCGGTGGACCTTCGTGTGGAGGTAAAAGCACAGCATGTCAAATAATAAGTGATAAATTTAAAAATAATCGTATTGCCGTACTAAGTCAGGATAGGTATTATAAGACAGGTGGGTTTAACGGAAACTACGATGTACCGGATGCTATAAATTTTGATGGATTAATAGCTGCTGTTATTAGTCTATCTAGAGGTAAAAAAACGCCAATATCGGATTATAATTTTAGTACACACACTTCCTTAGGTCTGACCGACGAAATAGATCCGCATAATGTTGATGTCCTTATCGTAGAAGGTATATTGATACTCTATGTTAAGCGATTATATGATTTATTTGATTTGAAAGTCTATGTAAATGCTCAAAGAGAAATTAGATATGAAAGAAGATTAAATAGAGATATGTCTACACGCGGTAGAACGCTTGAGGAAATCAAGGAACAATATTTTAGAGATGTACTACCGTCAAATCAACATTATGTTGAACCAACTATGTGGAATGCAGATATCGCTTTAATGAATAACAAAGACGGTTCTTTTGTTGGACTTGATATCTTGATGAATCACATTAAGCAGTTAGTGGATAATTAAATTTAGCGTTTAAATAGACGTAATTAATGGAGTATTGTTCTTAGCAACGAGATTTAATGGCCATACATTATTCATTAAATCTCCTATAAAAGCATATTGAGTATCAGGTATATGTCTGATTTTGCATTCTCTTATGTGCTTAATATGACATTGGCTTTGGTATTCTACCACTTTACATATATATACCCCTGCATATACTATCTTATCGTATAAGCCATTTTGCGTAATTTTTGCTTCATACGGAACTATATTCAAAATAGCATTGTATTTTGCATTTGTAACATTACCTTGACTATATGTATATATAGTATAAATAACTTTATAACGTATGTTGGAGTCATTTTTTTTGTATATTTCAACTTCATAAAGATCCATATTAAATGTGGCAGATGAAATATAATTTGTTTTATTACCAATTTTTACTATTGATTGCTCATCAACATTGAAATATGAACTTATATATTCAGATATTATTTTATAGTACGTTTTTATGAATACAGAAACAGGTGACATAACTGATTTTTTGAATAGATTAGTATTAGTTTTCAATAATTTTATCAAATGATCTGTATATCTTGTTTTCGGTTCTATGTCTAATAATTTTTTCATGACTTGATCAAAAAATACATTTTCAGTTATTTTTTGTAATACTAGTTTATAATCTCGTTTAAAGCATTTACCGCATAAACAAACTATCAATGGTTTGAAGATTTCTTCGTCAACTATCCTTTCATTACTAAGCGCAATTAGGCCGTGTAGACCATCGGTACACACCTTTGCTGCGTCGGTTACAGGTAACCGGTCAAAATGTTTATTGATGAAATTTTGGAGGTGTATGTTAATGAATGTTACTGTAATATAATCATCACCTTTAAAATAGCTTCCAAATAAAAGCACACAATATCTCCATAGTCCTACATCACTTTGAGATCTATAACATATAAATGTATTAAGTTCATTGTTATTTTTTGCTTGTATTTTAACATGATCTCTTCTGGCATGATACTTACCTAATAATGTGAATTTAATATTATCTATAGTAATTGTTAAATTTTTATCATTTTCAATTATTTTTGTAATGGCATCTTTTTCACAGTTTTTGCCAAAGGTTTTAACCCAAATCTTTTGGCCGTTGGACCATCTTGTTTAATACATCTGCCTGTATGCGGATTAATAATCTGTCCTGGTAGGCATTGTTTTTTTGATATTGGTACTTTCGGCTTTGTCAAAGGTTTTAATCCCAATCTTTTGGCCGTTGGACCATCTTGTTTAATACATCTGCCTGTATGTGGATTAATAATTTTCCCAGACAGGCACCGTTGTTTCGTTATTGGTTTGGGCTCATGTGTTACTTTAGTCTTTATTTTTAATATTTTAATTAGTTCTGATTTTTTAATATATTTAGATCCTTGGCACACTGGGATATTTTTTTCTTTACATATAGCACGCAATTCCGCAACGGGTCTTTTTTCTAACGGTGTCTTAGACATTTTATGATTTGTATGTATGTATAATATATGATATATAATAATTAGTAAATGTTTTCTTTGGTGAATATCAATTAATTCATAATTTAGATCATAAATTATGAATTAATTTACAAAGACTCTATTATTACTTGTCCTGAACCACCATTTCCACCAGTGACATTTAGTGTTGTACCGCCACCTCCACCACCCCCAGCCCCAGATCCCGGTTGCGCATTAAATCCATTAGCATTTGCCGCTCCTGCACCACCTGGACCGCCATAACCACCAGCTCCACCGCCACCACCTGTCCCCAATGGAGCACCGCTGGGGCCGGCAGCTCCACCCAAATGACCTGAACCCGAATTAGCTCCAACTTCACCAGCATCAGAAGTACTACCAGCACCTCCTCCACTACCCGATACAACTTGACATTCAGAAAATCCTTCATTTCCTGGTTGTGGATTCGCATTAAATCCAGTTCCACCATCTCCACCCGCAGGACCTTTTACTGGAAATATTGTAGAGTCTATTCCTCCACTAGCTCCCGAAAAACTGTTAGCCGTGGACCCTATACTTCCCGCACCCCCGCCACCACCACCACCACCATTTGAATCAGAAGCAAATCCACCACCACCGCCACCATATGCTATCAATTGTAACGATCCTATTGTAACCACAGAGTTACCTCCGGAGGGTCCACTAAATCCTGGTTGACCTCCTAATCCACCTTCACCAACTATTATATCTATTAATTGGCCTTCCTGTACGGGATGTACATAATTGACAATTGCTGCGGCTGCACCACCTCCACCCGCACCCCCACCTATAGCGTCACCGCCATCAGCTCCACCACCACCACCTCCTCCTCCCCACATAGTTATTCGAACCAGGGTAGTTCCAGGTGGGACCGGTATTGATATTTCAACTCCGGGACTTACAACGGATTCATTGGCGACTTCAGTAATAGAACACCCTCCGGCAGATGAAGCACTAAGGTCACCTCTAATTAATATAGTTTTTTTGGCTTCAAGCCCGCCTTCAACAATTAAATCTGGTTTGATTTGAGGATTTTCGGAGTCTACATCAACTCCTCCTATTAAAGTCAACGTACTATAAGTTTTATCTACAAATTTATCATTTGTTGCTTGGTCATTCATTATATTAATAATACATTACAATTATAATTTATTTATTCTTCTAACTAATTGACTAATATATCAGTAATCGTTTCATTTTTAACCAGTGTGTCCATGGAAACTTTTCTTTCTTTGAGAGAATCTCGAAAACAGAATTCATGGCTGGCGTGTCCAAATGGATTAATAGATTAATTATCATTTTTAACCAGTACGTTGAACTCACCCTTTTGCATTCATACTATATATCTTCTTCCCTCATAAAAATTGAAATCTATATTTTAGAAATTATACATACATTTTAGTAAAATCAGACATATGATTACATCAAAACTATTGAAGTTGCAAAGACTTAAAGTACTTCCTAATAGCACCTGGGTTGACGTTTCATATTGTGGATTAACCAAATTACCAGATTTTGTAAATTGGCAAAATGTAACACATTTATATTGCCATAATAATCAATTATCACAATTACCAAATCTACCAAATTGTACTTGGTTATCTTGCTATGATAATCAATTATCAGAATTACCAAATCTACCAATGTGTATTGAGTTATCATGCAGGAGTAATCAATTATCACAATTACCAAATATACCAATGTGTACTGCTTTAGAATGCTGGAATAATCAATTATCACAATTACCAAATCTACCAAATTGTACTTGGTTATCTTGCTATGATAATCAATTATCAGAATTACCAAATCTACCAATGTGTATTGAGTTATATTGCTATCATAATCAATTATCAGAATTACCCAATTTACCAAAGTGTACTGGATTAAATTGCTCTAGTAATCGATTATCACAATTACCAAATTTACCAAATTGTACTTGGGTATATTTCTCTAGTAATCAATTATTACAATTACCAAATCTACCAAAATGTACTAGGTTATTTTGCCCTAATAATCAATTATTACAATTACCAAATCTACCAAATTGTAATTGGTTATTTTGCTCTAATAATCAATTATCAAAATTACCAAATTTACCAAAGTGTACTAGTTTATCTTGTCATAATAATCAATTATCACAATTGCCAAATCTACCAAATTGTAATTGGTTAGATTGCTCTAGTAATCAATTATCAAAATTACCAAATTTACCGAGAGGTGCGTACGCAATATTTTTTAATAATCCACTAAAATATGATTTCACTATAAATCAATGGTATCTTTTTAATAAACTCATATCACTAATACAAGCAAAAATAGTACTTAATAAATGGCTCAAATATCAAAGGATAGTTATGTCAAAAAAATATAGACAACTAAACATGGAGATATTGTATTCACCAGGTAATTTTACCAGACCTTATTACACTCAAATAAGATCTCCTGAATGGTCCTAATCCCGTTCACATTTTATGTATTAGTATATCTTCTTTTTTTAATTTTTAAAAATTGAAATCTATATTTAAAGAGATTATATAGGATGTGCTAATGAAATCAAACATATGATTACATCAAAACTATTGAAGTTGCAAAGACTTAAAGTACTTCCTAATAGCACCTGGGTTGACGTTTCATATTGTTGGTTAAACATATTATCAGATTTTGTAAATTGGAAAAATGTGACACATTTAGATTGCTCTCATAATCAATTATCACGATTACCAAATCTACCAAATTGTACTAATTTAAATTGCTCTCATAATCAATTATCACTTTTACCCAATCTACCAAAATGTACTACTTTATTTTGCTATAGTAATCAATTATCAGAATTACCAAATTTACCAAATTGTACTAATTTAGATTGCTCTTTTAATCGATTATTACTATTACCAAATATACCAATGTGTACTGAGTTAAATTGCTCTCTTAATCAATTATCACAATTACCAAATCTACCAAATTGTACTCATTTAGAGTGCACTGTTAATCAATTATCACGATTACCAAATCTACCAAAATGTACTTGGTTAGATTGCTTTGAGAATCAATTATCAGAATTACCAAATTTACCAAATTGTACTGCTTTAAATTGCCGTGAGAATCAATTATCACAATTACCACATCTACCAAGGTGTACTTATTTATCTTGCTCTCATAATCGATTATCACTCTTACCCAATCTACCAAATTGTACTACTTTATATTGCTTCAATAATCAATTATCACAATTACCAAATCTACCAAAATGTACTTCTTTATATTGCTCTAATAATCAATTATCACAATTACCCAGTTTACCAAAGTGTACTTATTTATTTTGCGATAATAATCAATTATCAGAATTACCAAATCTACCAAAATGTACGAGGTTATCTTGCCATCATAATCCATTATCACGATTACCAAATCTACCAAATTGTACTTGTTTATATTGCCATCATAATCAATTATTACAATTACCAAATCTACAGAAAGGTGTGCACGCAATATTTAATAATAATCCACTAAAATATGATTTCACTATAAATCAATGGTATCTTTTTAATAAACTCATATCGCTAATGCGAGGAAGAATAGTACTTAATAAATGGCTTAAATATCAAAGGTTAGTTATGTCAGAAAAATATAGACAACTAAACATGGATATATTGTATTCCCCAGGTAATTTTACTAGACCCTATTACACTCAAATAACATCTCCTGAATGGTCCTAAGCATGTTCATATTTTTTGTATTAGTATCTTCTTTTTTTAATAAAAATTGAAATCTATTTAAAGAAATTATATACATTTTAGCAAATCAAACAATCAGTATGATTACATCAAAACTATTGAAGTTTCAAAGACTTAAAGTACTTCCTAATAGCACATGGGTCGACGTTACATATTGTGGATTAAACATATTACCAAATTTTGTAAATTGGAAAAATGTAACATATTTAGATTGCTCTTATAATTCATTATTACAATTACCACATTTACCAAATTGTACTAATTTAGATTGCTCTTATAATTCATTATTACAATTACCACATTTACCAAATTGTACTAATTTAGATTGCTCTGATAATCCATTATCAGAATTACCACATCTACCAAAATGTACTAGGTTAGATTGCTCTTATAATCGATTATCACATTTACCACATCTACCAAAATGTACTTATTTAGATTGCCATAATAATCAATTATCACAATTGCCAAATCTACCAAATTGTACTAATTTAGATTGCTCTGTTAATCCATTATCAGAATTACCAAATCTACCAAAATGTACTTGGTTAGATTGCTGTGAGAATCAATTATCACAATTACCAAATCTACCAAATTGTACTTGGTTATCTTGCAATGATAATCAATTATCAGAATTACCAAATCTACCAAAATGTACTTGGGTATATTTCTGGAATAATCAATTATCACAATTACCAAATTTACCAAAATGTACTAGGTTAGATTGCTCTTATAATCGATTATCACATTTACCACATCTACCAATATGTACGAGGTTACTTTGCTGGAATAATCAATTATCACAATTACCAAATTTACCAAAATGTACTAGGTTAGATTGCTCTTATAATCGATTATCACATTTACCACATCTACCAAAATGTACTTATTTAGATTGCCATAATAATCAATTATCACAATTGCCAAATCTACCAAAGTGTACTTATTTAGATTGCTCTAATAATCAATTATCACAATTACCAAATTTACCACAACATGTTAAGGTTATATTTTATAATAATCCACTAAAATACGATTTCACTACAAAACAATGGTATCTTTTTAATAAACTCATATCGCTAATGAGAGCAAAAACAGTACTTAATAAATGGCTCAAATATCAAAGGTTAGTTATGTCAGAAAAATACAGACAACTAAACATGGAGATATTGTATTCACCAGCTAATTTCACCAAACCCTATTACACTCAAATAACATCTCCGGAATGGTCCTAAGCCTGTTCATATTTTAATTGATTATCAATTTTATTACAAATTGATAATTAATTATCCTAATTATTTTATGGTATGTTCAAATGTAATAAATTACATACATTCTATAATTGCTTGACCCGATCCGCCATTACCACCAGAACCTATTATATTCAATGGAAGTGATAAACCACCCCCACCACCTCCAGCTCCGCTATTATTAGATGCATTGGTGCCATCAGCATCGGAACCGTCAAGTTCAGTTAGCACTAACCCTTTGGCGACTTGTAATGTATCATATCCTATATCTGTTGCAAAACCTCCGGTAGTCAACCTAAATACATCTTTATTAATATTACTACATAAGAATTCATCACTTCCTAAATAAACCATAGCCGTCGCTTCACCGGTATCAAATCCTGACAACGGTATGGCCGTAATATCTCCCGTATCAGGATCGACTTTTTCATATACTCGATCAAAAAACCCAGATAAATGATAAATTAATCCATCATCAGGGTTAAATCCAATAGCTTCACCGTCGTCGCCAGCAAATGAAGGCATGAATCCCAATGGGGTAGCAACAGCATTTGTTTTATTAATTGTGTAGTATGTTTCTCCAACCCCAGGTCCAGGATCAATTGGTATATTCTCAAATAATAAACCTTTAAGAGATAAATTTACACTATATCCTAGACTAGTTGCAACACCACCAGTTGTCATAATAAACATATCACCGGACAAATCTGTACATAAGAATTGATCGTTCCCTATATATGTCATAGACAACATTTCAACATATCCAAAGCCAGATATGGGTATATTAACAATCATATCAATGTCTGGGTTAATTGACTCGAATCGTCTGCCGCCACCCGAAAATCCAGAAGCATGATAAAGTAAACCATCATCTGGATTAAATGCTATAGTTTCTCCATTATCACCCGCAAATGTTGGTGTAATTGGTGCTAATGATGCTACACCTGTTGTTTTATTTATTGTATAGTATGTTTCTGGTGGTGTGGCTCCGTCACCGGTTATTCCGAACAATATACCAGATGAATCAAAAGCGATACCAGCAAATTTGAATCCAGTATCTCCTATATCTGTAGCAACACCCGTATCTAGGTCTAATGTAACTAATCGACGCTTCCCAGATAATGATGTTTTCAATATAGCATACGTGATACCACTAGTTGGATCTGTAGCCATGCCATTTCCACCATTTACAGTTTCATTTTCTAGTGTGATTGATGTAGAACTTATTGTTTCGCCATTTTTTGTGTCAAATTTAACTAATCCATTAGAAAAAACTGATAAACCCGTAACAATACCATTCAGTGAACTCGTATTATCACCAGTAATTCCATATAATGTACCATCTGATCCAAATGTAATACTAGCAAAATTAAATCCGGTGCCACCAATATCAACAGTTAATCCTGTATCCAGATTAACTGTTGCCAAGCGACGTGTTTCTGAAAGAGATGTATTAAGAATTGCATAAGTAATATTACTAGTTGGATCAGTGGCCAATTCGTGACCACCAAATATTTTACCCGATTCCATAAAAAGTAACTTTGTCGAAAATGGAGTACCTGTTCCAAGATCATATAAATCTATATTAGGTCTATTCAAATTTATTGCATGGAATAATGTTCTAGTTCCACCACCACTTCCTCCAAACCCTCCAGGACCTCCAAATCCTGCCGCGCCCCCACCACCGCCGGCCCCTGCTCCTATTGGACCACCTAAACCACCAATGTAACC
>SDBT01010753.1_pt1 | contig 14755 bp, 9 predicted proteins | sample 2277101 | NCBI WGS metagenome assembly SDBT01 (sample SAMN10404973, study PRJNA504765) | marine sediment metagenome | isolation source: marine sediment core GS10_PC15, 103 cmbsf | place: Arctic Ocean: Southern Knipovich Ridge | collected 2010
TACCTGTGCCAGACAAATACGTCAAGATTGCCTTCTACGGGGACGCCGCAAGTATTGGTGTCTACGACATATACTTATACTCCAACGACGCAACCGAGTTCCGCTGGCTCTGGGAAGACGAGACTACCGGCTGGAGAGCACTCACCGGCTATCAGGGCACGTGGGACCCCTGCGATCCCAACTACACGTTGGGAGAGAACTACCTGATTTATGAGGATTTAAACCTTGACAACGACTCACGGGCAGATTTGGACCCATGGGCTTACGCCTGGGCCATACTGCAAATCAGAACACCAACCGGTAATCCGACCCCCGGCAGTTTGAGCGCTATTCAACTGGTTTACGAGGGCATACCGATTGAAGTCAACGAACCCAATGGGATGACTATCGACCCGATAATGTATACCTGGGCGCATGATTACGACTCCTTCCGCGGTCCCTATAGTGAGGATGGCAACGCCCCGCTTGGCTGGTTTCAGCAGGGCGAGTGGGTGCAGTACGATATTTTTGCTAATGGTGACGCAAACGAAGGATACTATGACGTCTACGTGGGACTGGAAAGCCCCTATACAGATGCGAATTGCGGGGCCAGTCTGGATGGCGGTCCCGTTCATGTAATCAGCGCGTTTAGTGACCCCGAGGTGCCATGGGACGGGAATACAGTGGATATGTTTGTTCACAGGTGGTACATCACCGAAGATGGGCACGACTTGCGATTCGATGCGCTGTCGGAATCGGCATTCAACATCTGGGGAATCAACTTCCAGTGGGCTGCGGACCAAAACGACTATTGTGCCGACGTGCAGGAAAGGCTGGAAACGCTTGATATGGATTTCAACGGTGACTGTATCGTTAATATGGGTGATTTTGCAGACTTTGTAGATAAGTGGCTGAACTCTAACGACCCTTAAGGCAGTTGTCCGTAAGGATTTGAAAAGATTTGAAAAGTTAATAGAGCAAGGCACTATAAGGTCATGTCAGAGACCTTTACTGCTTGTTTTAGGAGCCGTTGGAGATGGGCGTGCACTAATGGTCAATAATTGCAGGTCTGTCTGGCTCATTGCCGGACGGAATCCACACCCTGTATGGGTATTAGGTATGCTTGTTGAAAACGATGAGAGAAGAGAGTTTTGGCTTGTAGCCAAAACAATAAAGTGATGAAAGTTTAGATGAAGAGGAGGATTATGATGATGCGTAGAAAGTTTTGTTTTTTAATGTCTGTTGTTTTAGTACTGAGTGTTATGATGCCTGCGACAGTTCAAGCCAACCTGCTGACCAACGGCAACTTCGAGGATGCTGGAGGCTCCGGCTGGACCCAGTGGTGGGGCGGCAATTCGAACAAGTATGTTCCTGACCCTATACAGCCAGACAATTGTGCTGGTGTATGGTGGTCTGATGACGGTATATTCCAGGGTATTGTTTTAACTCCTGGTACTTATACTGTCAGCGGTGAGATGCTTGATTTCAGCGGTCTCACCCCTCTTGTTGATAGAATAGCCATAATCCAGGCTGAAGTCGGGGATGGAGTTAACATCTGGTGGATCCAGTCGATTATACTCGATCCGCTGGTAGACCCTATGGATGTCTGGGTAAGCGGCAGCACGGTTATTGATAACACAACTGCCGGAGCAACCTACCTGAATATAAATTTGTTCCTCATTGATACTGGACCAGCTGCTTACGGCATTGCTCACTGGGATAATGTCAAAGTAATTCCCGAGCCGGCGACCATAGCTTTACTCGGTCTTGGCGCTTTGGTAATTCGCAGACGTAAACGCTAATAAAAGCGGTATTAAACAAACAGGTGGCGGCCCGCAAGAAGCTCCTCTGCGGGCCGCCTGTCCTGTGTAATCATAAGAATCATAGCTGAATATCTATAAAACGTCGATAACGGTACTGAAGAAGGGGTAGTTGTCATGTACAAGCAAAAGAAGGCATTTACCCTAATCGAGCTGCTGGTGGTTATCTCCGTCGTTGCTTTGCTTATGGGCATTTTGCTGCCCGTGCTGGGAAAAGCGAGGCAACAGGCACAGTCCATCGCCTGTCGCAACCATCTCAAGACTCTTGCACTGGCGAACGAAACCTACGCTGGTTCCAGCGATGGCTGGTACGTCGCTGCCGTGGATTTCAGCATGGCGGCGATGGAGCAGCCGACGTGGAATTCCAACCACCTATTTCGCAAATCAATTGGGCTATCGACGAAGCGCAGTGACGACTCAGATGATTATGACGAGTTCTTTCAGATGCCCAAAGAGTATCTATGTCCCACAGACAAATCAACGGGGAGGTACAAAAATCCTGACGCGCTGACTGAGTTCAAGAATATCATGAGCTATGGATATAATTATACAGATTGGGGGCCGGACTCAATAGCTCCTTTGGGGTGGTCAGGAGCTATTCCGGAGGGTGACCAGGCGGCCCGGATTAAGGCAACGCAGGTTCGGCGGCCATCAGAGAAGCTGATGTTCATTGATTCCGGTGACATTTGGGTACTGAAGCACGGGGCCAACTACAAGGGGTACTGGGACATTGGAAGACACAACTTACAATGGTACCGTAATAACGGCATGTGGGAACCGACGTTCTACAGACATTTTGAGGGGGCTAACATAGCATTTTTTGACGGCCATGCAGAGTATCGCAAGAAGGAAAAGGTTTACCACTATTTGTCCGGCAACTGGTCTGATCACAAAAAGAACAACCGCTTGTGGTATATAGTCCGTTCAAACTCCAAGCTCTAGGGGTGATTTTCCGGTGGGTCGTCAGCATACGGCAGTTATTTTATACACTATTCTCAGCCGAGGATAAAATCCGAATTGTTCTGGAAAGCCTGTGTGGTGAGACATCAATCTCGGAGATCTGCAGAAGAGCAGTTGAATATCTTCAAATCCTGCAAATAGTTTAGAAAACGCATTCACTAAGTTTCTGCGAAAAGGATTGCCGCAGGAGCCCTGTTCTATTAATATCATATAAATTGAATTTAGGCAGTTTAAAATCTGGAATCAAAGAAAGGAAGGAGTAATGAAAATCAGAACACTATCAATTCTTCTGCTTACCTGCGCGGTTATCTTGTGCACAGTCCACAGTTCGATTGGTAGTAGCCAAAAGCCCCAGGGGCTCAAAAAATTAAGCGTCGAAGACAAAATTGAAAAACTGCTTAAGAAAATGACGCTTGAGGAAAAAATCGGCCAGATGACCCAGTATAGCTGGTTGTCAGACTCCAAAGACTACCACAATCACTTAAAGCAACTGGTGCGAAAGGGTAAAGTCGGCTCATTTTTAAATCTCACGGCCGGCATCCGTGTAAAAGAGCACAACGAACTGCAAAAAATTGCCACCGAACAGTCACGCTCGGGCATACCATTAATCTTTGGCTTCGATGTAATACATGGATACCGCACCGTATTTCCTATCCCTTTGGCTCAGTCCTGCAGTTGGGACCCGGACTTAGCTGCCAAGGCTGCCTCGGTCGCAGCCGCTGAAGCAACTGCGGACGGTTATGACTGGACCTTCGCACCAATGATAGACATCGCCCGTGACCCACGCTGGGGCAGAATCGCCGAGGGTTTTGGTGAAGACCCATATCTGGTTTCGGTATTTGCAGCAGCAAAAGTTAGGGGCTTCCAGGGCAGTGACCTTGCCAACCCCCGTACACTGGTAGCCTGCTTGAAGCACTACGCTGCCTATGGTGCCGCAGAGGGAGGCAGAGATTACAATACGTCTGATATTTCTGAAAGGACTCTTCGAGAAGTATATCTGCCTCCGTTCAAAGCTGGTGTCAAAGCTGGCGCAGCGACTCTTATGAGCGGTTTTAATGAAATCAATGGAATTCCTGCCACCGGCCATCGCCGTATTCTTACCGATATCCTAAGGGACGAATGGAAATTTGATGGATTCGTCGTCAGCGATTATAACTCGGTTACACAATTAATTACGCATGGCTTTGCTGAAGACAACGCCGATGCAGCCCAAAAAGCCGCAACTGCCGGCATCGATATGGTAATGGAAAGTGAAAAATGCATGAAGGAACTGCTTCGATTGGCCAAAAACAACGAGGTACTGGAAAAAGTCATAGACCGGGCGGTTCGGAGAATCCTTAGAATAAAATTCCGTGCAGGCCTGTTCGACCACCCGTATGTCGACCCCAACCTGGCCAAGTCTGTGATACTAAGCAAAGAACATCTCCAGACAGCTCGTGAAGTAGCAAAAAAATCAATGGTACTGCTAAAAAACGATTCGTCCCTGCTTCCGCTTAAAAAAGATATAAAGTCACTTGCCCTAATCGGCCCGTTGGCAGACAACCAGAAAGACCTGCTTGGAACCTGGGCATGGGGAGGGCGTGCCGAAGATGTTGTTACCGTTCGCAAAGCAATCAGGGAAAAGCTCACGCCTAAATCCAGGCTGCTTTACGCAAAAGGCTGTGACATCCAAGGAAATTCAACAAAAGGATTTGACGAAGCTGTCAAAATTGCAAAGCAGGCCGATATGGTAATCTTAGCAATAGGTGAATCAGAAAAGATGAGTGGTGAAGCGCACTGCAGAGCATACCTTGACTTGCCCGACATTCAGAAACGGCTCGTAAAGAAAATACACGCAACCAGAAAACCCGCGATAGTCGTTCTGTTCAGCGGCAGACCCTTGTCTATCAGTTGGCTCAAAGAAAACATACCAGCTGTTCTGCTTGCCTGGCACCCGGGTGTTCAGGGCGGCAATGCCGTCGCTGATATCCTGTTCGGCGACTACAATCCGTCCGGAAAACTAACCACTACGTTTCCGCGAACTGTCGGGCAGGTACCAATTTATTACAATCATAAAAATACCGGCAGGCCCCCGAAAGAAAAAGACCGCCATAGCTCCAAGTATATCGATGTCCCCTGGACGCCTTTGTTCCCGTTCGGCTATGGTCTGAGTTACACTACTTTCAAATACAGCAATCTTAAGGTAAACCCAGCAAAAGCTGTACTTGGTAAGCCAATCACAGTATCCGTTGATGTCCAAAACACCGGCAAAAGGGCTGGTGAGGAGGTGGTCCAGCTTTATATTCGCGATTTGGTCGCCTCTGTCACCCGGCCGGTCAAGGAGCTAAAGGGTTTTAAGAAAATATCACTAAAGCCGGCACAGAAAAAAACAGTTTCGTTTACCATTACCAACGAGCAACTATCATTTTACAATCAAGACATGAAGTTCATTACAGAACCGGGTGATTTTACGGCCTGGGCAGGCCCTGATTCTGTCCAAGGCCTGCAGGCTGACTTCAAGATTATCAAGCCGAAGTAACTTATATGTATTGACGCTAAAGACTTTAATCCTGCTTTAAGATTTTGTCTATCTGGTCCAGTTCATCAGTAGTGAATTCGCTGTTTTCAAGAGCGGCGCTGTTTTCCTCGATTTGTTTTACCCTGCTGGCACCGATGAGAGCTGAGGTCACGCGCGGGTCTCTTAATACCCAGGCTAAGGCCATTTGGGTAAGACTCTGTCCCCGGTCGGCTGCGATTTGGTTCAAGGAACGAATTTTTTTGAGCAGTTCTTCAGTAACCTGCTCACGTTTTAGAAAGCCGTGAGGTTTGGCAGCGCGTGAGTTCTTGGGGATTCCCTTTAGGTATTTATCTGTCAAAAGGCCCTGGGCAAGAGGACAAAAAACTATACAACCGATGCCATTATCATTCAATACATCCAGGAGTTTATCTTCGAGATGGCGTTCCAGCATTGAGTATTTCTGTTGATGGATCAGGCAGGGCGTTCCAGGTTGTTTTAGAATCGTAGCAGCATGGGTGGTCTGTTCAGGACTATACGAAGAAATTCCGACATATAATGCCTTGCCTTGATGGACTGCCTGGTCTAATGCTCCCATTGTTTCGGCAAGCGGTGTATCAGAGTCGGGACGATGGGAATAAAATATATCCACGTAATCAACCCCCATACGTTTTAGGGATTGGTCAAGACTTGCGATAAGGTATTTTTTTGAGCCCCAGTCGCCGTAAGGTCCAGGCCACATCAGGTATCCTGCCTTAGTTGAAATAATAATCTCGTCTCGATGTGCGGCCAAATCAGCTTTTAGAATTTTGCCAAAGGTTTTTTCAGCAGCCCCCGGCGGCGGGCCATAATTGTTGGCAAGGTCAAAATGGGTTATACCCAAATCAAAGGCTCTGAAAATCATATCTCGGGCCGTATTGAAAGAATCAACCTCACCAAAATTGTGCCACAATCCAAGAGAGATAGCCGGCAGCAAAAGGCCGCTTTGGCCGCACCGGTTATATTTCATTTTGTCGTACCGTTCCTGGGCAGGTTTATATTTCATTTTTGTTTCCTTCCCAACGCATTGTAGGCAGCTTCAGCAAGCAGGAAAAAAGCCTGGCCTTCAGGTGCAATTCCGGGATGGTCAAACGTAGGACATCCACAGACACCCTGTACCAGCCCATATTGGTCGACTTTATTATGATACGCCTTTCTCATTTTGGCTGCCGGCTTTAAATAGATGTCACCAAGCCAGCTGCCCCCAACACCGCGATAAATACAGTAACTAATTATTTGCGCTAAATTAGTTTCGACAAAGGAAGATGAGTCATCAATGATATTATGAAAAAGTCCGTCATCGCGCACATGAGCAAGACAACCATCGATTACTTCTCTGGCGCAAGTTATTAGTTTTCCCTTTGCTTTGTCGTGAGTTTGGGGTAACAGCCGAATGACTCTGGCCAGTCCTACCGCAGCCCAGCCATTACCAACGCCCCAGTAATCTTTTCTGCTGAAAGTTTTCGTATCATCGTCCCACTGGTGTGAATATAGCTTGTCCTCTGAGTTCCATAAAACTTTTCTCAAACCCTCAATTTGCTTTAGTGCCTCATCAATGTGTCCGGCAGCGGCCAGGAAGGGTGGAACCATATAAAAGTCATCTACCCATATTTGTTTTTTGTTATGGAGGTGATACAGCACTCCATCTTTACTTCTGTGAGAAGTGTTTAACAGGTAGTCGAGCATTTTTTGGGCGGCTTGTTCGAATATAAGCTCCCCTGTGCTCTTTGCCGAATATAAGAGAGGTTCGCCATTTGCGGCAGAGTCGGTAGCGGAGGCCTCTGCAACCAGCACAGCTGGTTTGTTGTCACTTGACCGCATAATAGCGGCGCGGGCAAGTGAAATAACTAAGTCGTGTTCTCCAAGCTCAAGAAAAGCTTGTGCCGTTATTCCTTGTTCCCAGGAGAGTCTCTGCATTGCCAGTAAAGCTGTCTTGACCTTTTCAGTCAGGTGGGTTTTTTCCATCGTACTTGTTTCAAGCTACTCCAGCCAGACATCGATACGGTGGTAATTTCGTTGCCGGATTTGTTCTGCAATTTTAGGTCCGACATAAGAGTCTTTGACTTCTGTTTCGTTGTCAAATAGATATCGAACTGGTTTTACTGGCGACCACCCGAAGGTATTTTCCCTCGACTGGTTGTGATATACCAGCAGCATTTCTCCCAAAAGTGCACAGGCAAACGCGTTCTTTGGCATAGTCACGGTTTGCCCACGCCAGGTTGCGGTTTTTTCTTTTTTGGTAAACCATTCTCCAGGCAGCGAGGGGTTTAGACTAAAGTGCAGTTTGCCTTCTTCAAGATAGAAAGGTCGCTGACCAACGGTCAAAAGGAGCCAAATGTGAATAAATTCAGCAGTAGAACCGCTGAGACGTGCAACGAACCCTTTTCCGTGAGTATTTGGGTCAGGGCAGGCTGACGATGCTATAAACGAAGAGTTTTCAAGGATACTGCGGCCATATACTGCAGGGTTCATGAACGGAACCAGCATAGTTTTTGCGTCTTCAAAGAATTCCTCGGCAAGACCGCATCGCAATAGTTCGAGCAGATATTTATATGACATATGAAGCCAGACGGATTCGTTCTCGAACCAGCCTCTTGTGAAAGTGTGTGCGCGACCGATTTCAGGGGGGCATGATTTCAGAGGTTCGTTCAATTTGTACATCTTTAAAGTGGTATCGAAGAGTGGACTTTTGCGGATGTTATGGTAGATTCGCCGGACAGCATCAGGATTGTTCAACAGACGAATCCAATGAACCTGGCCTTCCAGGAAAATCGGCAAAGGTTTTTGCGTAAATTCATTTATCTTCAGATAAGGAGAACCTGTCTCCTGGTCGATTCGGTCTGCGCCGGTCGGATTTTTCTGGAGCTCTACTTTGACCGGTTCATTTTGATAGTATGTATGTAAAAGCCCGTTATTCGGATTAATTGATTTTTCAACACCTTTTCTTGCCCGTTTTTCAATACCTTCAAGCAGTTGGGTAAGCTTTTGTCCCGGGATGGGTCTTTTTTTACCGCTGCAGCCTTTGTTGATACGATATCGATACTCTTCGCGTATCGTAGCTGCTTGGTTCCAATCATACTCCTGATGTAGATTTTCAACGACCTCATCGATTAAATCTGCTACTTCAACAGGAAGAATTGTATCTGGTGGATTAGGCAGATGTCCCCGCAGCCAGGAGGCCATACGGGCAAGCTCAGCTGTTTCACAGGTTGAAGAGCCGAATAACCCCGGCATCCCGTTAAGAGAATCGTTCCATCCCGGTCTGCCTGCCTCCATTTCTATGCCTTTGCCATTGTAATCGAATGAGACTGACTTTAAAGCAAGCACCGTGCACAATTTCCCGAATACTGTTACAGGCAGCAACGGTTTGGGCGAAGGAGGCACGTCAATAACAGCATTGAGTTGCAGCGGCCCTCCGGGACGAAGAATGTATTTGTCTGAGCGGGGAACAACGTATGCTCCATCATCGAACCAGTTTATATCAGCTCGTTCGGTAAGCATTTGCTCCACACGGTCGGGAAAGATTCCGGCGAAGGCTTCAAAAAGGTCGGTAATATATGTCCAGTGGTCGATCCAGTATCCACCCTCATGGCCTTGAGCAACAAGCTGCCTGTCACAGTGAGACAGGATTTCATCAAGCCAATATAACCTCTCTTCGATAACTAACTCATGTAAATTTGCCCAGGCAAGTATCTCTCCGGGATGAAAGTTACGTTTGAGGATGCTGAGAAATTGCTTCTGTGCGTTTTTGTCTTCAGTAGGACAAAATTGCAGAGCATCTTCACCTTTTGGAAGAAACCAGCGATATCCTTTAATGCCTAGTGGGTTGTAGCCATCGGCCTGCAGTAACTCAACATACATTCGGATTTCCTGGTCTAACAGATGTGGATAGAACCAAGTGTTGTACCGGCTGTTCTGACAAATATCGCGGTAATTTCCTGGGCCTGTAGATAATGGATGTGGCGCAAGTTCGAAATAATTATAGTCTCGTTCGATGTCACCGTGACGACGGGAATACAGATGGAGCAGTGTAGGCCCTGACTTTGAAGGTAAAAGGTGTGGAATTCCTCCCCGAAGGACATTATCAAGATAGTTTTGCCGCACATAGGCATCTAAGAGAGGCAGTCGTGAGACGGTAAAAGCTGGCGAGGTTACATCCTCAATGAGTTTGCGGCTTTGGGCAGAGGCAAGTTCGAAATCATCCGGAGTAGTAAAATTGGACAGAAACTTGGTTAACATTTTATCTGCGGGTGAAAATCCAGCCATCGCAAGCAGGGTGATTGACTCTCCCGGTTCTAACGAAACCTCAAAAGGAACCAGTGCGCAGGGCAGCCTGTTTTCCCATACCTGAGCATCTCGGCTAAGAGAATCATGAGTTATAAAATTACGTGGAGTAATAAGGTCATTACCGCTGCCGAAGACTACGTCCGGGTCTACTACGGGTTCTATGGGTACTAGTTTATTCTTATCAACAAGCCATGCGCTGTAAAAAGCGCCTTCTTTAACTCGAATAACTTCTGGTTCGTCATGGGTTTTTACTTTTGTCGAATAGAGAGGGACCTTATCGGAGGCCAGACGAATGGAAGCATAGGCTGAAGATATGTATCGCATACTCTTGAGGTCGCTGTCAGTGAAACCGGTAGGTAATATGAGACTAAGGCCATCAAGGAGATTTAACTGTTTTGATTCACTACTTTCGTTGGAAATTGTCAGCGAGCGAACCAATGCCCCAAGAGGCCGATTGACGACTGTATAGTACTTAACGTTGAAAGATAATCCGAGCGTTTCGTTTACTTCCTCAAGTTCAATGCGGTCCTGCTCTATCCACATGCACCGAGTGTAGTCGTAATGGGTACTTGCGAGGTCTTTTTGAAAAGGCTCGTAGTAATTATCATTAATTTTGCAGAAAGTCCTGAATCCTTGAACGCCGATTAATTGGTAAGCCCATACTGCTGGAAGGAATTCAGCGATAGCATTGTCCTTGTTTGCGACTCCGAATGATGTTATTACTTGGGCGCGATTAACGTACATACACCACAAGGGTACTCCGTCAGGCCCGCTAATGCCCGGTAAGAAACTGGAGAACGCGGAGGCTTCGTCGTAGCTGCCAATTCTATACCTGCCGTCAGACTCTAATTCATAACTGGCGATTTTTACGTCTTTACGGCGTTTGTTCAACTCTTCTCTTATCTTGGAACACATCAGTAAAAAATCTCAGACAACTGTGGAATCATCTTTTCAATTGCGCTGCTGCGCTTTTTTGCAGGCGTCTACGTAAGAGGAAGTAATATCGTATTGGCTATAATGAACAATTTACGTATAGCAGAAAGGCACGATACCGTTTTCTTCTGCTGGACCCGGATGTGTCTGAGTTAGTCCGCCAAAACAACTCTCAGATACAACTGTTTTTATACTTAATTGGTAGCTGCTCGACCGGACGTAGCGATGTCTGCCTAACTAACCCACCGTACCTCTACAGTAGTTAAAAACATCAAATGCTTATTTTTCAAAGAGCTTGCTGTCGAGTATTTACGATTTCACCGGTGCCGTAGACTCACGAATAACTAGTTTTTCATCTACTTTGACACATTCGGGCTTGGCCTCTTCAGGTTTTTCAATCTGTTTTAACAGCAGTCTTGCCGCGACCCTGCCCATCTCCTCGCTCCTCACGTCAACAAAAGTCAATCCCGGACTCATTACAGAATTGGCATATTCTTCGCAAAAACACATCAGGCTCAACTGCTCCGGTATCGAAATCTCCAATACATGAGCCGCCTGCATCAGGTTCAGGGCTTCCATATGACCGTAAGCAACAATTGCCGTTGCCCCGTTTTTTATCACCACTGATTCCAAAAACTCAGCCGCTGAGTCCAGCGGCGTCTCAGGTGACTCAATGGGCTTCAGACCTAACCTGGTTAATTCTGATACATAGGTGTCGTGCCGGTCGGTTATACTGCTATGGCCAAACAGATGTTTTTGGCGGGGACCCGCGTAAGCAATTCTTCTGTGACCTAATTCAAATAAATGATGGATTGCCAATCTGGTTCCGCCGACATCATCCGGCACTACGCAGGAACCACTCGTTTTACATGGCCCGTTGACAACTACATATGGAATATAACCGTGCTCCAGTTCTTTCACAGTCTCCGGACTACACTTTGCGAGAATTATGGCTCCATCAATTCTCCAGGCAGGTAGTTCGTTTGTATCACCATTATGCTGCGACATATCGACAGTGACGTCAAAACTTTTATGTGCAGCATCTATTATTTCCGTGACATTGTTAACGACAGTTTGATAAATGTTACCCAAGTCGCTAAGGGCATGTGCACCGCCAAGAACGGATATCATTCGAGTGCTCTGCATCGACAGACTTTGAGCGATTAGGTTTGGTCGGTAATTCAACTTCCTGGCGACGGTGATTATACGCTGGCGAACTTCCTCACTTACAGAAAAGCCGTTACCCAGTTTGTTGTTGAGAACTTTGCTTACAGTTGATCTACTTACTCCCGCTTGAGCGGCAACGTCACTCAAATTGACTGAAGGTTTAATCATCCTAACTCTCACATCCTCCTCTTCTTGGCAACCAGCAAAGCACCCAAGCAACCGGTTGCTGCCATTACAATTCTACAGTTTTTGTCGCCGTTAGTCAAGGTTTTTTCCAAAAAATTTGGTAAGCGTTCAGGCAGTTTTAGCTAAATTGTCTGCGGTTTTTATTAACGATGGAGCAGAAATGCCGTCCAAATGACAACGACACGCATCACGCAAATATTCGATAACGCTTCGCCCCTGCAGATGGCAGGTCGCACATGCCGTGAGTATACGCTCCACATAGCGTGCCCCGCGTTCGCTCTGTATGCCAAAGCTGCTCTTACGCCACAAAACACCCTGGCGCACAACCCGCTCGGCAGCGTTGTTAGTAGGATCTACACTTTGATCATGCACAAACGTCCAGAGATGCTCACGATGCTTGATAATCCTGCGACATTTGCCGGACAATTTGCATTTGCCAGAAGCTCCTGCTTCAAGAAGTTGTTCCACACACTTGACCAGAGGCTCCATTCGGTTTTTTAAAAGTCCACCATTGCAATGTTCCATCGCGAACTCGCTTTCGCAGTTTCAATATCTTCTTGGCTAGCGTTCCCTTGTACCACTATTATACTAAAAAACGGCACTTTATTCAATGCTTTTGCCTGCGAACCTATTGGCAGAATAGACTCTATTTTGCCGCAAGGCTGGAAAAATCATCGTGAAAATTTCAATGAGTATATCCGAATCACTCCAATGCCTTGCCCATCTCGCAGAAACAACGCCAAGCCCTTCAGAGCATGCATATCAACTCGTTTCTGTCCTTTTTGGTTGCCCCATTTCGTTCGAGGCAGTAGCTCATTCAAATTAATCTGGTATGTAAAACGCCCTCCTTTGCCATATACAGGCTTGGATTTGAAAGATTCTCCGTCATCGCCGGCATCGGTATTAAAGGCCACGGTAACTGGTGATGCCGAGCCAGCCTCTTCAATAAGAATTTCAAAAGAAACATCTTTGGCTATTTCTGCATCGAGTATTATTAAGGGGTAACCATCTAAGTCGGTAGCATGTTTAGGCCCGCGGCCAACTGCATACGAGCGAGGCCCAAAAAACAATACACCGCAGCCCCATTCGTTGCCGGTGTTGTAGTTCAGCACTGTTGCTCCATCCTCCACGCTCATGGAAATGCTCGCATCAGGAGCATGAAACAACGCAGGATCGGCAATTGCTTCTTCTGCCATAATGTCAAGATATGGTGGGCGGTCAGGATGCTGGCCCGGCTGAAATACGACCGCCTTACGCTTTGGAAGTGAACTAGGAGCGGGTATCTGGGAATCGCTGTGAATCTTAGCTATTCTGGCATTGGTTTGCGACATAGCTGCCAATAGTTGCTTATAAGGGCGGTGCTTGATGTCCACGATGCCGTAATTCGAGTTTTCGCCGTCGAAACGCCCCTGTGGAGATTGGTCTGCAAATTCAAACCAGTGTGCACCGATTACCATCGGGTAGGACAGAAGGTCTTCCACGTATGACCGATAGTTGGCGGCGCGTTCAGCCTGTGTTTTCACCACTGCACCTGCACCGCCTGTATTCGGATTACCGCTCGTATTCTCTTTTGCACGCCATGAGTATTCGGTAACCATAAGAGGTTTCTTCCCTCCCCATATCCAGTAACGGGTCAACCAGTCTTTATGGGCTTTGGGCTCTCCGTGGTAATCGTTGAAGGATATTACGTCACAGTATTTACCACACGCTCGAATAACCGCCTCAGGTGCACCTGAGGCAAAGCGGGCACCAAGAATTAGCTTACCCGGCACCAGTTCACGCACAACGCGAGCCGCAGTAGCAAAAAACTTCTCAGCGACGAGCGATGTAAAATCTGAACGGTCTTTTTGTGCCCGGTCATTGACGCATTTTCTCAGATACTTAGTATCGACATCATCCCACGACTTAAGCGGCTGACCCCAGCTTTGACTAAAGGCCTGTACAGTTTTATAACGGTCGATTAGAAACCGCTTTGCAGCTTGATGGGCCACATCTTCTGCCGGTAAGCCAATAGCTACTTCTAATAATGTATAACTTGGAATGTCGTCCCAGCCGGTTTTGCCAAACCACGGCATTTCGTTGTCGAGATAGAAACCAATTATATTATCAAGGTTCGGGTGGGCCTTAAGTCTGTCTAAGGCGTTCTCTCGCACCCTTTTTTCGAACCCGGGCCGAAGACCTTCGAGGCATCTGTCCTGGGCATAGCCGGCAACATACAGGCAAACCGTTCCATAGAGGCGGTTATCTTCGAGCCTGCCATCGGACCACGAGGCCAGAGTGTTGAAACCGTTTTCGCTCAATAGCTTAATTACTGCACTTTTCCACCTTTTAAAATCACCCCCGAATATCGTATTGACGGCATCGTAATACTGCGTTCCTGCCCTTGGGTTCCACGACGATGGAACAACGTTGTTGATGCCTATTGACAAAAAATGTTTTCCTTGCGGATCAACAAACCAGAATTTACCTTTGTCATCTCGCTCCACCCGAAATTGTTTTGCCACCGTTTTTGCGGATAAAATCTCTTGGTTGTGGTTTTCCCGGGCCTTGCAAAAGCCGGATGTTATGAACATCGCGATGGCGAAAATTACAAGGAAATGGCGTTGACCTACCGTCTTTTTTTTCATAGATATCTGCATTTTCTGTTTAACTCCAAAGTCGTTAGCAACCGATTGCTATTATAAAAAATCTACACCTCTTTGTCAAGAACTTCTTGACGCTATTTTGAATTTTCCTATAATTATATTGTAAGAGGAGTATTTACAACACTAAATCAAGAGGTCCAAATGAGTAAGTCAAAACATTATACCACAGCCCCTGAGGATCGTATTTCTATCACTCAGAAATCCGCCTATGCCCTTGGTATGCTTGTTAATAACCTGCAAGCTGC
>SDBT01010754.1_pt1 | contig 14754 bp, 14 predicted proteins | sample 2277101 | NCBI WGS metagenome assembly SDBT01 (sample SAMN10404973, study PRJNA504765) | marine sediment metagenome | isolation source: marine sediment core GS10_PC15, 103 cmbsf | place: Arctic Ocean: Southern Knipovich Ridge | collected 2010
TAAACAAAAACGTATCGCTGCTGAAGTTGGTTCAAGTACAATGCCGCATAAAATCAATCCTATTAATTTTGAGAACGCTGAGGGTAATCTTGGAATTTCAAGTTCAATGTTATCACATTTTAGTATAAAATTACCTATTTCAAGATTGCAGCGTGATTTATCTGATAGTACAGTATTGCGAAACCAAGGAGCGGCAATTGCTCATTCGCTATTAGCGCTAAAAAATATACTTAAAGGGCTAAACCGGTTGACTGTAAATAAAGAGAAAGCTCGAGAAGAATTAAATTCTCATTGGGAAGTGCTCGCAGAAGCGATCCAAACAATTTTACGCAAAAATGGTCAACTTGATGCTTATGAAAAACTTAGGGAATTAACGCGTGGTAAAAAGATTTCACAGGATACCATTAATGATTTTATCAATAGTATCGAATTGTCAAAAGCAGCTAAAGAATATTTACTTAGCCTTACACCGGAAACATATATTGGGTTATCCTCAAAACTGGCCGGACTAATATAATTATGTGTGGCGTTGTTGGAATAATTTCACAAAAACCTGTTGCCAATGAATTATACGATAGCTTAATATATCTTCAGCATCGCGGACAAGATGCCGCGGGGATTACTACATATAATCGCAGATTCCATACTAAAAAAGGCGTTGGCTATGTACGAGATATCTTTGATGAACAAAATATGTCACGGCTCAAGGGTAATATCGGACTGGGGCATACAAGATATCCTACCACAGGTAAATATGATAAGGAAGATGCTCAACCGGTTTGGACAGGAGTTCCTTATGGTATTGCAATGGCTCACAATGGGAATCTTGTCAATCATCAAGAACTATTATTAGAATTATTAAAAAAAGACGGAAGGCATCTAAATACATCCGTGGATGTTGAAGTTATTTTACATGTATTTGCGGGCAAACTTGAGCAATTAAGAAACTTAGACAAAGACGGCGATTTTTTCGATCATATTTGCCAAGCAACGAGAGAAGTTCATAAACGCGTTAGCGGTGCATATTCCGTAATTTGTATGATTATTGGCAAAGGAATGGTCGTGTTCCGCGACCCTCATGGAATTCGTCCATTAACTAGAGGAGAGCGGCTTTCCACCAACGGAAAACCTGACTACATATTTGCCAGTGAACCTTCCGTCTTTTATTCTTTAGGATTTGAGTCAAAATCCGATGTTGCTCCCGGAGAAGTCATTTATATTTCTGAAAACGGTCAATATCATAAAAAAATGTTATCCTCAAAGAAATTCACACCGTGTATATTTGAGTATGTTTATTTTGCCCGACCGGATGCGATTCTCGACGACGTAAGTGTTTATAGATCACGCCTTAGAATGGGGCAAAATTTGGCGAATGCTTGGAAAAATAAATATCCTGATGTAACTCCTGATATCATTATCCCGGCACCGGCCACATCCAACACTGCCGCATTGGCGATGGCAAATGAATTGGGTGTGCGCTATTCGGAAGGATTATACAAAAATCCATTTATCGGTCGCACATTTATTATGCCCGGACAACAAAAGCGGAAAAAATCTATTCGGCATAAATTAGTTCCTCTTTCATTCGAAATAAAAGACAAAGATGTTATGATTGTCGATGACAGCATCGTACGCGGTAATACAAGCAAGGAAATTGTCAAAATGGTGCGCGACTTTGGTGCTAATAAAATATATTTTGTTTCTGCTTGTCCGCCATTGGTAAATCCTTGTTTTTATGGTGTTGATATACCAACCCGTTCTGAATTAATTGCATCGAACAAGTCTGTCGATGAAATTCGTGAACATATCGATGTCGATATTTTACTGTATCAAGAATTGGATGCTTTGATCGAAGCAGTAACAAGAAAAGGTGAGCACGAAATTTACCGACCTTGCGCTGCTTGTCTTGACGGTAATTACGTTACGGGAAATTTTGATAAAAATAAAATCATGGCACTTGAAAAACAACGTATTAAAGAACGTAATTCTCGATGAATATCCTAATTGTTGGTTCAGGCGCTCGCGAACATGCAATTGCACGTTCTATTAAAAAATCAAAGATACCTAATAAATTATACTGTTTTGCAGCAAATCGAAATCCGGGTATTGGAGAAGTTTCTGAACTTTTAGCAATCGGAAAAATCTCAGATCCCCAAGCTGTCTCAATTTTTGCAGCAAAACATTCTATAGACTTAGCGATCATAGGCCCGGAAGCCCCACTGGCAAATGGCGTTGTTGATTCGTTACAAGAGATTAATATTAAATGTGTGGGTCCTACAAAAGAGTTCGCACAAATTGAAACCAGTAAAGGTTTCACACGCGATTTGATGCAAAAATATAATATTCCGGGCTGTCCGAGATATCACACTTTCGACAATCTAACTAACGTATCAGAATTTTTACATACATTGGGTGAAAATTACGTCATTAAATTCGATGGATTAATGGGCGGCAAGGGTGTCAAAGTATCCGGTGAACATATTAAATCTCATGCCGAGGCAATTGAATATTGTAAACAAATAATCGCAAAAAACGGAAAGTTTGTAATTGAAAAGAAGCTCATCGGAGAAGAGTTCTCGTTAATGAGCTTTTGCGATGGTGAACACTTAATCCATATGCCGCCTGTTCAAGATCATAAACGCGCTTATGAAAACGATACCGGTCCCAACACCGGCGGAATGGGATCTTACAACGATGTCAATAGGACATTACCATTCCTAACAATCAATGATCTTGATTCCGCAAAGGCAATAAATATCGCAACTGCGAAAGCATTAAAAAAAGAATTTGGCAGCGGTTATAAGGGTATCCTTTACGGCGGTTTTATCGCAACCGCGGACGGGATAAAATTAATTGAATATAATGCACGCTTCGGAGATCCCGAGGCAATGAACGTTTTATCCCTGTTGCAAAGCGACATAATTGACATATTTCTTGGTGTTACAAATTCGACGCTAGATGCAAACGATGTAAAATTTAGCAATAAAGCCACGGTGTGTAAATACGCTGTGCCGGAGGGATATCCCACTTCTCCTGTTAAAGGTAAAACTATAGATGTAGCAAAAATCAAAAATCCTGACCAACTATTTTTTGCCTCTGTTGATACGGAAGGCGGTGCATTAATTGAAGCCGGTTCGAGGACCGTTGCCGTAATTGGAATTGCCGACACATTACAGAAAGCTGAAGCAATTGCTGAAAGTGAAATTAACCGTATTGAAGGACCACTATTTCATCGAACAGACATCGGAACTAATCATCTGATTAATAAGAGAATTAATCATATGAAAAATTTGAGGAGTTGATGGGACTTTCGATAAAACTTGGTATTCTAGGCTCTACCAAAGGAACGGATCTGCAAGCAATTATTGATTCTATTGATCTAAAAAAGTTAGCTGCTACTATCGAAGTGGTTATAAGTAATTCTTCAAATGCGTACATTCTTGAACGTGCCGCGAAGCACAATATACCCAAATTTTTTATTTCACATTTAGATAAAGAGCGTGAACAATTTGACGATGAAATATCAATAATGTTGAAGAAATATGAAGTCGATTTAGTATTATTAATCGGATTTATGCGCATTCTGTCAGCAACATTTTGCAGAGAATGGAAAGGGCGGATTCTAAATGTGCATCCTTCTCTTTTGCCAAAATATGCCGGTGGAATGGATACAAACGTACATAAAGAAGTAATTAAAAACAGGGATACGGAAACCGGATGTACTATACATTTTGTAACAGAGGCTGTTGATAGCGGTCCGATATTAATTCAAAAAAAATGTTCTGTTGATATAAACGACACACCTGATTCACTAAAGAAAAAAGTTCAATCGTTAGAGGGAGAAGCATTCATTGATGCTATTAAATTCTTCCAAAATAATATTTATTAAATATGAATAAATCTATTACAACTATCAAGCGAGCGCTTATTTCAGTTTACGATAAAACAGGTATCGTTGAGTTAGCAAAATATTTAAGTGACCACGATATTGAAATCCTTTCCACTGGCGGTACTGCGGAACACCTCCGGGAAGCAAAAATTGATGTTGTTGATGTGTCCGAATACACCGGTTTTCCTGAGATTATGGACGGGCGCATTAAAACTATCAATCCTAAAATAGAGGGTGGAATTTTAGGATTACGTGATGTACACAAATCTGATGCCGAAACACAAAACATTAAATGGATTGACCTTGTTGTGTGCAATCTTTATCCCTTTGCCGACACAATTAGTAATCCAAAGGTTACTGTCGAAGAAGTACTCGATAATATTGATATCGGTGGTCCGACTATGATCCGCAGCGCTGCAAAGAATATCGAATGGGTTGGTGTATTGGTTGATTCATCAGATTATACATCAATCATAACCGAACTTAAAAATTCAAACGGTTTGTCTTTCGAAACCCGCAAACACCTATCGGCAAAAGCCTTTGGTCACTGTGCTCAATATGACAGCATTATTTACAATTATCTAAATGATGATCGTCTACCGCAAATATTTTCTCCTTCATTCAACAAATCCTATGATTTACGTTATGGCGAAAACCCACATCAAAAAGCTGCAGCATATAAACATCCGTTACGCGAAAAACAAAATATTTTAGATGCAACTATACATCAAGGTAAACAATTATCATATAATAATTTTATGGATGCAGATGCTGCGCTTTCTTGTCTCCAAGAATTTTCCGAGCCCACCTGTGTAATTGTTAAACACGGCAATCCTTGTGGTGTCGCCTCAGGCGATAACATTACTAAGGTCTATAAAAAAGCTTTTGATGCTGATTCCAAATCAGCTTTTGGTGGAATTATTGCTCTCAATCGAACCTGCAATAAAATGATCGCCGAAATGATAAACAATGTCTTCGTTGAAATTGTGATAGCACCTAATTATGAACCACTGGCTTTGGAGATATTATCAAAGAAAAAAAATCTACGTGTATTAGAGATTGGTAACATTACTGCCAAAACTCCTAATCTTGAATTTCGTTATATTAGTGGTGGACTGCTTGTGCAAGAATCTGATGTAAGTATCGTTACGAAGGATCAGTTAAAAATTGTCACAAAAAAGAAACCATCAGCGTCTGAATTAGCCGACATGTTATTCGCCTGGAAAGTACTAAAACATGTTAAGTCCAATGCAATAATTACTGTTACTGATAAAACAACTTTAGGGATAGGCGCAGGTCAGGTCTCGCGGGTAGACGCAGTTGAAATTGCTTTAAAAAAATCCGGCAATAAATTAGAAGGTTCTGTTTTAGCATCCGATGCGTTCTTTCCTTTCCGCGACTCCATCGATTTAATCGCCGATACCGGCGTAAAGAATATTATCCAGCCGGGTGGTTCAATCCGCGATCAAGAAGTTATTCAGGCCTGTAATGAACACGGAATTGCTATGGTGTTTACCGGAATACGCTGTTTTAAACATTAATTCAGATTTCCGCCAATTTGGGATTGTCCGTAATAATTCCGTCAATACCTTTTTGAATTAACCAATTTCTGGTATCAATATCATTTACCGTCCAGGCATTAATCCGCATATTCCTCTTCTTGCAAAAATTAATTAAAGTATCGGTAATTAATTCTGCCTTAGGTTGCAAGCAATCCGGTCGAGCAATAAAAACGCCCTTAAAATTATTAGTTTTTTTAAAAATGTAACTTGTCGGTATTGATCGTGAAACTAATTTAACCATCCGTACTGCTAGTGGATTAAAACTGGAGACAATAACTTTTTGAGGTATTTCTCCCCGCTTAATTAATTGAGCAACTTTTCTTGCTGCTTTTAAGTCAAATATACTTTTCGTTTTGACCTCTATATTTATCAAAACTGTTTTAGGTATAGAATTCACAACATCGGTAAGTAACGGTATCGCTTCTTGTTTTGCCGGAGGAAATTGTTTGCCCACTTTTACTTTTACTAAATCTTGATAATCAATTTCATCAATAAATCCGGTGCCATTTGTTTCGCGTTCCAAATCAAAATTATGGGAGCAAACCAATCTATCATCTTTGGTCAACATAACGTCTAATTCGATTGCATTCAAGCCCTTTTTTATCGCTGAGCGATAAGACGTAATCGTGTTTTCAGGAAAAGTATTCCTGTCACCGCGATGACCGAAAAAGATTGGTTTATCACGGTAGAGATCAGTCAAATCCATTCCTTTCCAATAGGCAACGTGTCTTATATTCAATAAGACAAGTGGTACGATTATAACAAATGCTATCATTTGGCGGGACATAATACTAATTTTTGATATTGATCGCTATTTCGTATTGCGGTTTCATCAAATTCTATCTGGTGAAAACTATGTTTATTAAACAATTCAACTTGATCATTATAATGAACACTTTTAGGCAATCCTGATTGCCCCGTAGGTAAAGTAGAGTAACTTGTATTCATATCAGATAAATCAAATATCCTCCGTATACTAGTTCCGGAAATTTGATTGTATGAATTATCAAAATTATACTCACTGACATTTAAATTACTATTTGAGCCATAACCATCAAAGGGACCAATGTTCAAATTAAATAGTTTAGCGATGATTGATCTTTCAGATAAAATATGTTTATATGTTTTAGTATTAACTTTACCCCATTGCCAGGTTATAATATTTTCTCCAAAATTCTCCTCAATTTCACTTATCGCTTCATTAACTGATTTTACAACTATTTCAATTAAACTTTCTTGATAATTTACAGTTTTAATATCGTCAATCCATCCGGATTCTGAATTATTCAGTATCATGTTTATACTTTGCTCAGCGAGAACCGGCAGACTGGTAAACACATCAAACACATCGTCTCCAACGAGAGAAAACTCATCCATAAATATATTTTTAAATAATTTTGTGAAAATGACATTTATTAGCAACGCCTCTGCTGACGTTGCAGACTCATTACCATCCCAATCAGATAACATGTTTACAGATGTATTATTAATTGGATTGTTATTCATATATATATTTGCTATTCCATTTGCAATCTCAGCTTTTCCGGGATTTTTTGTTTCAGATAGTTTTTCTACAATATCATTAATATATACATTATCTAAATTCGCTAAACGTTCTTGTAATAATTTAAACTGCTGCGAAAGTTCATTTTGATTACTATATAATATCGTAGTATCCATGTAACTGAGCGATAAATTAAATATTTCGTTTTGGTCATAATTAAATTTACCATCAGCGATATCAAATAAATCATTAACTGTCCGTTCGGTTATCTGTCCGGTGAATGCCCATGTAGAATAATCTGTTTTTCCTACTAACGGTATAGGAAACCCCGGAATAACAGCGCCTTCCGTATTAAAATCACCTCCGTTTAGATGCATGTCATACCATTTTGCCGGTTGCTGTAAATCCCAAATATCATCAAATATTAGAATCGGTTTTTTGGACGTAATCTGTTCTTGTTGTACTATCATTACATCACTCCGCAATAACGAGCCGGTGGCACCAATTAATTCCAATATTTGGTTTCTTATATCAAAATTCACTCTATTAAGTGAATCCAGAGAAAAATTCTTTTCCGGTTTAATCCGATTATAAGTATTAACAGTAAACATTTCTAGTAACTTTGTTTCTCCGAAATATTGTCTTATTGTATTTATTAACCATCCAATTTGCCTATTCTGCTGAAGATTATTAGTCATCATGGCAGCAACATTAATGACATCCAAAATTGTCCATTTGAGTGGTTTTGTGTTCAATATTTTAAAAGAAAGAGGTAATGCTTTTTCCGTTTCATCAATCCAAGTGTTTATACCTGAACAATAGGCTTTAATTAATATTTCATTCTCATAATTAATGGCTAATTGATTTTCACTGCTTACAGAAAAAAGTTTATTCTGTTTGATGTAATTATCGTGTATAATGAAATCATTACCAAGAAGTGTTGAAATTTCACCACGCGCTACAGCCGCGAACAAAGATAATTGAAACAATCGTTCCCGTGCAATTATATATCCTGCAGTATAAAATAAATCTTCATTGTTTTTAGCAAAAATGTGCGGAACGCCGTAAAGATCAGTAAATATCTCTACCGTATCCTGTAAGCCCACTACTGTTTGTATACCGCTGTATTCAGGAATATCATATTCGAAATATATATTAAAGGTCAAGAATGTTAACAAAATTAACATTGCCACAATTATCAGTATATATATTAAATACTTCATTATTTTAAACCGGTGAAATTACCCGTTCAATACCACCATAAACAATAATACTATAGCCTGAGATGAAAAAAAGGGCTGCCGAGGGAGTCAGCAACCCCTTGAAACAACTTATAATTAAATATTTATTAAATTCACCTTTTGTTAAAATGGTTCCTAATAAAACGCTCTTTGTATTGTATTACAACAATTCGCCAGAAACTAATGAGAATTGGCTTCCCCCGCTCGCACTAGCCAATCCTCATTAGTTTTTATACAATAAACCGAAATTTGCTTTTCTAAATAATTTTCTATCAAATATCTATATAAGTTTTTATCCTATATTGTTTTAAAAATCATCAATGCCGGGGTTTTTGTCGCTATAGCGCTCCTCACCAAGTTTTGGGATACTTCTCCCCCCTCCCAAAAGGGGTGCGGCACTACTCTTTGAGCTTAAGTCACAAAGCATAATATTCATACCCTTTACATCAAAACCGCCGGCATTGATTAGTATATCATAGCTTTTGAAATAAATCTTATCGACAGTGACTTTCTGAATATTTCTTGGTCTAATAAAACGATAAGGTTGTTTGATCACATCTGTCTGTGGCGTTTTGGGCAATATTTTTAATGTCTTATTCATTGTTTACATTCTATTGTAATAATTTACTCTACAACAAAAGTATCAAATACTGTGCCAAAGCAGTAAGTATAATGTAATCATTGTCTTGCGTGCTGTGTTATAAGCGCTGTGTGTTCCATTTTGAAACACCAGTTGGTTCAATATGTTACACGGTCTGTAGTGTACTATTGCTTTGCCAGTATATTAATAGTTTCAATTAATTATTCTTTTTACTAACATTACATTAAATAATTATGAAAAAAACGCATGCCTGAACTTCCTGAAGTAGAAACTGTTGTACGGTTTCTCCGCCCTCATCTTGTTGGCAAAACAATTCAAAAGGTCATTCCACAAAATAATTATGATAAGGTTTTAGAAACCCATACAACATTACAATTCAATAAATTAGTTAAAGGACAAGCCATAAAGAATATTCTGCGCAGAGGAAAATATATTGTCTTTAATCTTGAGCAGGGATATCTCTTAATTCATTTACGAATGACCGGACGATTATTATTGAAATTGTCAGAAGAAGATAAACCCAAACATCTCACAGCTATCGTTTATTTTACAGACAAATCATCTCTATATTTTAAGGACTACAGAAAATTCGGACGGTTTTATTATTACGATTCTTTGGATTACATTAATGATAAATTAGGTATTGAACCGTTAGCAAAAAACTTTACCGGAGATTGGCTGTATAAACATCTACGGAAAAGGACTCGACAACTAAAACCGCTTTTATTAGACCAAAGTTTCATTGCGGGGCTGGGCAACATTTATGTTGATGAGGCGCTTTGGCATGCAAAACTGCACCCACAGCAGATTGGTTCATCCGTTAGCCGAAAAAAATCCGATATACTTCACGGAGTAATTCAAAAACTATTGCAAACCGCTATTGATAATCAGGGAACTACTATAATTAATTTTTATTTTGGCGAGGGGAAAAAGGGAAATTTTAAAGAAAAATTAAATGTTTTTGGGCGGCAAGATAAAAACTGTCCTAGATGTAAGGCGGTCATTGAAAAAATTCGTGTTGCACAGCGTGGAACACATATATGTCCACGCTGCCAGCGTATTTAGTTATTTGATTACTTTATACTGAAACTGATAAATGCCTTCAGCTTCATTAACAGAAATTTTCTTCACAAACTGTAGTGAAAGTTCCCGTTCAAGTTTCGGGAACAAAGGGATTCCTTTTCCAAAAACAATGGGGTGGGGAGTAATATACAGATGTGTCAAGAACCGTGCAAATTTTGTGTATGTCCTTCCGCCGCCAATTACAAAACATTTTTCTGTATTTAATTCGCCCAATATTTTCTTTGCTTTATCCTTCCGATGAACGACTATTTTCTCGCGACCTTTAAGCTCAACTGCGAGGGTCTTTTCTGTATTAGAGCCCATTATCACCGGATATCCCATTGTCTGCTTTTTAAAAAGAGTCAAATCCTTTGACCAAGCGATAACCTCATCACTTCGGCGGGCTATAAAACCATTAGCTGTTATTGCTGCTATTAATATTACTTCCATTGAAATGAGTGTTCTAATAATTTGGCTTTAGAATAATTTTTATAATTTTCTGTTTTCATGATATTTAGAATTTATTTGTTATAATAAATATATTTCAATAAATATTATCAAACATAATTATTCCCTAAAATAATAATATCCATTAATGTTATATTTGTTGCTTTCTAAATATCTATATAATTTATAGTATGATAATTCGTTATAATTATTAGTTATACACTTTAAAATTATGGCAAAATACTTATTAAAACTGTTACCATATTTTCTGGCTTTTATATTTGGAATAGCTCAAACAACATTTGATTGTCTCTTGTGCGTAGGGAAATACTGTATTAATATATAAACAATAATGGCAGTATATTCTAATAATTTTAACAAGGAGTTTCGCTGCTTAATTATAAGTTAGGTTCCAATAATCATGAGTAACGATACAAAATCTGACAAAGGCTTACCTCTACGCATCTTTCGTTGTGATGAGACTGCTGAGTACGCTAAGCGAGTAATGGCACATTCAGATCTTGCTTATTCTTTACAGTGTCTATTACGCCTTCGGGAGCTGAATAAAACAAACAACAATGATGATTTAATTCGCGAATCTTTGTGGAATGCGGCAATTATAAGATCTTTTAGTGTATTTGACGGGCAAAATGCAATGAAATTAGAAATACTTGATGAATTACCTGATGGCGCTAAGGAAGCATACAAGTTTTTTCGCAATTACCGTAGTAAAAATATTGCACATAAAGTTAATCCTATTGATCAAATTAAAGCTGGAATTATCCTAAGTGACCCAGATTCCGGAAAAAAGGAAATCCTAGGTATAGGAAACCTTGCAATGAAAGATGCTTCTTATTCTGATTCAGAATTTGTGGACAGCTTAGGTAGCTTCTTAGATGCGCTTTTAAAACAAGTAGAAAAAGAAATCAAAATTTGGAGCAATCGTGCTTTAGAAGCAGCTAAGGCTAGAGATATAGATGAATTATATAAATTACCACCATTGCGTGTTGTTATTCCCAGCAGCGGTCATTTGCAAAAAGGAACCTAACAAGAAAATCAATATAGGAATATTAATAAGTATTAAGATTTTTATCAGTCACGCTGCCGCAGACGAAAAATTAGCTACTGCATATGTTGATTGTATTTACTCATGCATGGTTCCTGATGATGATGAAGTTAGATGTACATCGGTTCCTGGCTATAAATTACCGATTGGCGGAGATGCTGCAACGATACTACGTATGAAATTTTTTTACTTTTATTAGTAACTATAATTATCGTTGTGGTCTTAAGAAGAACACTTTATATTAGGAATAATCCTGTTTAATATAGAAAACTTAAGATCCAAATTCATATGAAGAATATTACTGATAAACCTGTAGTGGGAATACTCGGCGCAGGTATAATGGGATGCTGTTTGGCGCTGGAGCTCAAAAAAAGAGGGCACCAGGTTGACCTGATTGACATATCATCCCAGCCAGTAACAGGCGCCAGCCTTCACAATGAAGGCAAGCTGCACTTGGGTTTTGTATATGCCAACGATCCAATTAAACAAACGCATAAATTGATGTTGAGTGGTTCACTGGCGTTCACACGCATTTTAGAAGAGCTCTGTGGTTGTCAGCCTTATCAGCTTGGTCCTTCTACCGAGTTCCACTACTTTGTACCGACAGACAGTCAATTGGATTTAGAAACCATTCGTGAGCATTTTGAGGAAGTAGACCGCATTGGCCGTGAACTGGCTCAAGATAGCGGTCAACTTTATCTTGGCCGCAAGGTGGACCGGTTTTTTGAGGTCAATCCTCCAGATGTCCATGAAAAACTATTTTCTACGGCGGCCACACTTGGATCTTTCAAAACAATAGAAATGTCTGTATCTCCGATTGCAGTGGCTGAGATTCTACGCAAGGCGATTATAAATAGTACTGGGATACGGTTTATAGGGAATACGGAGGTACTGGCAGTAAACCTCATCTCTCCTGGAAATGTAGAGGTTGAATTCAGGCAGGATGACAGAGTAACGTCTAAACTGTATCCTTGTGTAACAAATTGCCTTTGGGATGATAAACTCAGAATTGATCAGTCCGCCGGAATTCAAGAGTCTAAACAATGGTACATACGTTACAGAGCCACGTTACGTATTGAAGCGAACCTTACAGAATTAAACCAGATTCCTTCTGCTACGGGCATCCTGGGAAAGTATGGGGATATAGTTAATTATAAAAACAGATCTTATTATATCTCCTGGTATCCGCTCTGTAAGCTCGCTGAAACAAGGATTTCTGCTGAAGCCAGACTCTTGCATGATCACTTTAATCATTGGCCTATGCGTGTAACCAAAAAACTAGTTGATAGATATCCATCCATCGCCAGTTGGATTACCATGGTGGCGCATAGAGGGTTCATCAAAAAGAATCTCCAATCCATGGCGGCTTATATACCAGCAGTGGCCAGGTTGCAGAAATTTAAAAATAGCTGTAAGCTGGGAGGTGGAGTGATTCTGGCCGAAGGCTCAAGCGACATAGATGATCCTTGGAGTGTGTTGCATCAACGATCTGCTATTGGACCAGCTGTTTATGATTCGTATGTCAGTGTAAACACCGGCAAGTACTGTATGGCTCCTCTTTATGCTCTGGAAACAGCAGATCTGATTGAGGGAGTTTTGTAAATGCATTTTCGCTCTGCAAACAGAGAAGCAAGGACGACAGTGCTTATTCCATTGTATGGTGCCGATCCTTTCATCGACCAAATTACTGATAACCTGCGAAAGATACCACAATCTGCGCTGGTGATAATCAGCGATCAATGCCAATTAGATGGAGCGCTTGAAACTTTAAAGGCGATTCATCAAAACGATCGCCGGATTGTATTCCGATCTGTTGATGGACCTGCTGGATGGAGGTCACATATTAATTCAGTGATAAAAAACGTTCAGACGGAGTTCTTCAATATCCTGGCTCAAGATGATGAAATAGATCCCGGTTATTATGAAGCCCTTGAAAAAGCACTTGATGCTAATCCAAAGGTAGGAGTGGCTTTTGGAAAGGTCGATGCCATCGGTTTGAATGGAAATCCTGAACGGCAGCGGGTGGCTAGCCCGAGAATTCCCCTTGGCGTTAGGGCTCCATGGAGGGAAGCCCTTGATCTTGACAGGGATTGGAACCTGGGAATTCCATACCGTGGTTTGATTCGAACAAAACTATTGTCCCTTGTTCCAGTTACTCCGGGCGATAACTATGCAGATCAGATCTGGATTTTCAGTTTGGCTTTAATATCTCATCTTATAGAAGTACCTCAAGCGATTTATGTGAAAAGATACCATTCACGCAACACCCATACACAATGGAGGCAGTTGACTGGTGCAGAGCGCAAAGTCGCTTTAATGAGAGAAGTTCAGCTGCGTTTGGGAAATAATCATCCTGCTTTGAGAGAACTGTCACTACCGTGGTGGCATCCTCGCGTTTGGTATAAGTACGTGTGCAAAAAGTCTCTTAAAAAATATTTAAGAAAAGTTATTCCAAATTTCTTACTCCTGCTTCCCCCCCTTTTCTTTTGGTTATCATAATCAATCTATTGTTTGTAATGGGATTTTTATTTTCAGGGGATCTCGGAAAATCTAAAAACGGTACGTGAATCAAATAGAAAATACGTTAATCTGTGAAGTAAGAATAGGACAAACGATGAATCCCATCTTGTGCCGCTGTGCTTTTTCAAATGTTTTATGCCCATTAATTCATTTAATCTTCTTTCAAAATTTAATCTAAGGGTCACAAGCGAGTTATCCAAACCGTAAAAAACTTGAATAAACCGCTATCCAATATTTCTATTCTTCGAGAGGTTTTCCTTCTTTATCGAGTGAGCCTGCCGCAACAAAAACTATCTTATCCTTATCAATATATTTCTGAATTGCGTTATTGACTTGGTTAACTGTTAATGCATTAATCAGTTCAGGAAATTTGTCTAAATAACTGTTTGGCCTTCCACGGTCAGCATTCATTAAAATTTGTCCGGCTAAACCGCTCGTAGTTGCCAAACCAACCTTGTAAGAACCGGTAATTGTTGATTTTTTTGCATCTAACTCAGCTTGAGTAACACCACCTTCAAGCCACTTTTCCAATTGCTCAATCGAGGCATCATATCCTCTATCAACTAGCTGTGGTGCAAATGTTGCCCAAATCGCCCAATACCCGTCATTTCCATTATCAACGCCGCCAACCCACGATTGAATACCATAGGTTAATCCTTGTTCATCTCTAACGGTTTGCATTAATCGTGCAGAAAAATTTCCACCAAATATGAAGGTACCAACCCTTAGTGGATAATAATCTTCGTGGTTGCGGTCTATTCCTATCGGTAAACCGATATAAATATCAGCACTTGTTTTATCTTTTATGGTAACATATTCTGAACTTGCCACGACTGACTTGGCTGTTAAGGTTGTTTCTTTT
>SDBT01010755.1_pt1 | contig 14754 bp, 13 predicted proteins | sample 2277101 | NCBI WGS metagenome assembly SDBT01 (sample SAMN10404973, study PRJNA504765) | marine sediment metagenome | isolation source: marine sediment core GS10_PC15, 103 cmbsf | place: Arctic Ocean: Southern Knipovich Ridge | collected 2010
TCTGGGTTCGTCAAAATTTCATTCGCGGTCCTCACATACGCCTGAGTATGCTCCGGGCGCTCACTCAATTTTTCCTGCCCATATCTTAAATTATCGCAGGTATAAATTAGGAGAACCCACATTTAAGATGTCATTGCGATCTTAAAAATGCGTGTTCTTGGTTATCGAGGATCTGTATCCATGTTACTGTGTGTGCTCCAATATTGCGCCATGCAACTCTATATTAAAAATAGGGGGAACCTTGGAGTTTGTCAAGAGATAGTTGATGCCTTCAATCAGGATTGACAAAACAAATGTATTTGCATTATAAAACATTAGAATTAGTATATTTTTAAGGATTTTTAAATTGAACAATATTTTTTCAACGTTAGTATTGAGCTTTGTTTTATTGCAATCTGTTGCAAAGGCTACAGATCAACAACTGCAAAATGAACCGTTACTCCCTAAGCAGCTAATTGAACTTGGCCCTCTTACCGATTGGGAAGAGAATAAATTAGTTGTAGAAACAATCAAAGCTATGCGACTTGTCAACAATGACCAAGGCAATGCTAGAAGAACTTTTGAGCCTTGTGCGAAACGAGGAAGTCACCAGGCAATGCACTCTCTTGGTAATCTTTACAAAAACTCAAATATTACCCATGCAATAGAGTGGAATTTACTTGCGTTTAAAGTACAGTGGATGAAACACGGCACCCATTACCAGGAATGCATAATTTTCCTCAATGAGTTAGTGTCACAAGGTAAGAAAACTAAAAAAGGTAGAGATACTTCTAACCTATGGGAAGTAGACTCTTTTTTGAAAAAATACAAATCAGTGTATCAACCGAACAAGAATGAAACGGCAAGGGTACAAATAGCGACTCAACTTTTCCAAGACAATAGCCGTTCTTCTCATCTCACCTTGATATTTCTAGCTAGCCTCCTGAAAAAACCAAATTATTTGAAATGGTTGGCGATAGGTTATGATGACGCAAACACACTTGGTAAGGCTTTAGGAAAAAATACAAAGTTGGAATTAGCTAAAAGATGCTATGAACAAATGAAAACACCTGAGGGGTATGGAGCCCTGGCATCATTATATGTTAGAGATGAGTTTAAACTTCCTCTCTCTGACCAGGAGAGATTACAATACGCGCTCGCATTTTACGAAAAACCTAACCTACCCAGAGCGCAGTATAGGCAAGCTAAACTATTAATTGATGGATACAAAGGATGTTTTGATAACACTCGAACAAAAGAAGAACGTTTACAAAAAGCTAAAATACTCTTAGAACAATCTGACACTCCGGATGGGAGAGTAGAGCTAGCTCTCCTGTATACCCAAGGTTTGATAACGGATGGGCTTTCAGAAAGAGAAACTATACAACGAGCCGAAACCCTTCTAAAAAGCGCTGGCACAGAAATAGCTGCCTTTGACCTAGCGTTTCTATATGTAAAAAAACGACTAGGAGAAGACTTGAGTGGCCTTGAAAGAGCTAATACCATTCATACTATCCTCGCTAGAAGCAATAAAATTTCATTTAAAATAGTGCAACTGGCAAGCTTGTGTAACTATAATAAGGATTATGAAGATTTTGAGTGTGCGGCACAGCTTTACAGAATAGCAAATACAGGTGAAGCAAAAATCGAGCTAAGTAATTTGTATTTGTCTGGTAAAATTGAAAAGTCATTGCTCCCTAATGCACGACACCAAAAAGCTGCAGAACTTTTTAAAGACAAGGATTGTTTGCATAACAATGAAGCAAAACTATTGTTAGCCGAATTCTTAATTGAGGGTTATATTGAACAAAAACTTTCACAACAAAAAAGAGACGACAAAGCTAAAGTAATTTTAGAAAAGCTACCTATACCTGTAGCATTTTGTGACCTAGGTTCTCTCAATATGGTGGGACGAATTAATAGAAATATGCCTCAAGAAAAAAGAGACAGTATTGCTTTGTCCTATTTTCAAAAATCTGGTATTCCTTTAGCTCTATACGGCCAAGCGTTTCTCTATGAAGAAAACCGTGTGGGACAAACTTTAACTAAGCTTGAGAGGTATGAAAAAGCAGCTGAACTTTACGAAAAAAGTAAAACCCCAGAGGCTCTTAATAACTTGGGAAACCTGTATAGATTAGATAAAATTGGGTTAAAACTACCCTTGGAAGAAAGAACAAAAAAAGCCGAAATATTCTTTATACAATCCAGTGTTCCTGAAGCAAAATGTAATCTGGGCTGGATGTACCATAAGCAAAAAATTGGTCAAGACCTTTCTGATACTCAACGATATGAGAAAGCAGTACAACTTTATGAGGAATCTGGAACACCTGATGCAGTCAACGGTTTAGCCTGTCTTTATAGTGAAGCAAAAATTATCACAAAATTTTCAGAACAAGAAAGAATTCAAAAAGCCTTTGAGTTATTCAAAAAAGCAGGTACCACAGAGGCTAAGTTCAATATTGCTCAGCTTTATCTGCTCGATAAAATTGGAGACAATCTTTCAGAAATTGAAAGAGAAGAAATTGCAAAATCCTATCTTATAGAAGCGCACAGCTTGGGTTCCAAATCTGCAAAATCTCTTCTGAATTTCATTGAAGAAGAAGCTAAGCAGAAGAGTATTCTTGAACAAGCCCATATGAAAGACAAAAAAAGTGAAGAACAAACAGATCAAGTTAATGACTTTACTCTTTCCACTCAACCGCAAAATTCAAAGAAAGAACGTAAAGAACAAAAAAGCATAAGAAAAACAAAAAGAAACCAACAGGAAATTTTCCAGCAAACACATCTTGCAAATGGCGATGTGGGTAAAAGTGCAATCAACTCCTTCAGCCTAACCTTTGAAAGTGAAAAAGTTGAAACTGCATTCCACGAATTAAACCACAGCAGTAAGAAAGTAATAGAGATTTTTAAAGAGCTAATGGCTAAACCTTGGGGAGTTGATGGCATTGGACGGCCAGAGTATTTGAAGGGAAACCTAAAAGGATATTACTCACGCCGAATCAACGAAAAAGACCGTTTGGTTTACAATGTTAACACTGAGAAAAAGACAATTCATATCTTTTCCTGTCAGGGGCATTATTTTGATAGTTAACCTGATTTTTGGATAAAGGTTACTTTCTTTCTACGGATCGTCATCTCTGTGCATGTCACCGAAACTATTGACATGCACAATCTGGAAGCCTATCCCGGATCCACCAGCAAACGAGAATCCGTCAACAATTTTTGGGGTGAAATTAATCGCACCGTTACCCATAAAGATCTTGTCGTGTTGGCGGGAGCTCAGAGAGTCCCTTTTCCTTTGCCCTTTTTGATCCCAAGGTTTGATAAATTAAAATGGTTCCACTATGAAATCCAAACGATACGCCGGCAAGATATGCAATCCACATCAAGTACCGCTCGTTGCCTATAAGCTTTATGGCCTTTTCCTTGTTTTTGGAGAGACGCTGGCACCATTTCTTACAGGTAAGAGCATAGTGTTCGCGCCATCCTTCTACATCATGAATCTCAAATCCATGGGCCTCCATTAAGTCTAGAGAGTCCCCAATGGGTGCCAACTCAGATCCGGGGAAGATATACTTCAAGATAAGTCGTTTCTCAGGGGTAATCTGGCGCGATTTTTTCTTGTTTACTTTGGCCCGGCGGGCAATGGCATGATTTAAGAACAAACCTTTGTCTCGCAACAGTGACCTAACTTTTTTAAAATAGTTGGGGAAATTATCAACCCCAATATGCTCAAACATGCCAATACTGGCTATTTTGTCGTATGTCCCCTCTAGGGTAATATAGTCTCGAATCTCGATAGTCACCTTATCTGCCAGGCCCAGCCTTTTTACTTTTTCTTGTACAAAATCATACTGAGCTTGGGACAGGGTAATACCATGGGCCTTAACTCCATAGTGTTGAGCGGCATGGCAGACAAGACCACCCCAACCACAGCCAATATCTAACAAGCTCTCCCCTTCTTTCAAACGCAGCTTACGGCAAATCATATCTAACTTGTCCTGCTGTGCCTGTTCCAGGGACTCATCCCAATCTTTAAAATACCCGCATGAGTATTGCATCTCAGGATCAAGAAACAGCTGATAAAATTCATTGCTCAAGTCATAGTGAAACTGGACAAAGTCTTTGTTGACGCGTTTCTTACCCTTAAATCCTGTCTCGTCTTTTGTGTATTCATGTTGCAGAGAGGGCTTGGTCGATCTTACAAACAAAAAAGGCCACAGATTTTTTAGAAAAAGAAATTTATTTAAACGTTTCAGGTCCTTTTTCCTAACCTGCTTGCGCAGATTATCACCAAGAGCAACAAGATCTTCCGATCCTTCAATGACAATATTCCCGGAAGCATAATGGCGCATGAAATTTTCTAGGCGAGGACGTTTTAATAAAGAGGCAACAACGCCTTTCTCATTAATGGTAATGGATAAATCTGATAAAGATGCGTCCCTCAGTCGAACCGTTGGCCTGCCCCATAACGAGATATTCATAGGAACCTGTAGGATTTCAGAGATATGTTCAAAACACTTTCCCATCCCGGACGATAGGTATTCGTCGGATAAAATGGCTGCCATCTTGGCTCCGGCTCCTTTATGCAAGTTTAAATTACTGGGCCAGTATATAGGGAAAGAAAGTTAGCATCAATGAGTCACTTGAGCCCATTGCAGGAGAGGCTGTTAAGGGTGCTTCTAGAAGCACCCTTAAGTTATTAAGAAGGCTGGTGCCATTAGTCCATATATGACGTAATGGCACCTCTATAATAGAGATCTAATACAGCCCCTTAATCTCAACCTTGTTAGAAAAGAATTCCAACAAATCAGTTTCTGATTGTGTTTTTGCTGTTGGATTTGAGATTTGATTATATCCATAACTTAATTTAGCATTCAAATATATTGGCAAATTCTCCCCACTAATACGTGCAATCACATCATCACCTCTATCTTCACATCCATGTTCATCGTAAAAAATGTTGAGATTAGCGTTGGAAATTATTGGAAAATACAGATCTTTTTCTTCTGCCTTAGCATCAAAGGCATGAGTTGCACCTTCGTATACTTTTAACTCAGCAGCGACACCATATTTTTTAAGTCTATTTATATAGGCCTGTGTGTTGTTTACATCAACAAAAGGATCTTGGTCACCTGTTAAATATAGTTTAGGACCAGGAGAAACGGCTAAAATTTTCTGCTGAAGAAATATAGTTGGGTAATATCCATATTCAAATGCAAAGGGTTTACCATCATGAGAATGACGAATGTAAAACTCATACCGTGAAGCAAGGTCAGCAACTGTCGCTCCACGAGAAAACCCACCAATACCAATTGATCCTGTCACATAAGGATGTGAGCATAAAATTTGATAGGCACGAAAAGCCGTGATTATCTCATTTTGCATATAAGATCCGAAAGGAGTTTCGAGTGATTTACCAAGGTTACTCCCAGAATAGCTATCGATAACAAATGACACAAAACCATGCTCTGTTAGCCATTTTGCGTGAGCTATAAGATCTTCATCTATGTTACTTGTTGCAGGTATTAGCACAACAGCACCACCATGACATTTCCCTTTAGGGGGAGTAAAAAGGTAGCCTGGAAAAAGCGAACGCTCTTCTTCTTGCAAATCTTTAAGAGTAGTAGTTTTCTTTTGTACTTCTCCAAATGAACCACTAAGGGTTAAAGTTTGACCTATGATTTTATGAAATTGCAGGTACTCAGGATTGGCAAAATCATCGCGTTTCAAAGTGTTATCACGAACAAGATTTAATTTTTTAGATTCCAACCCAACTTGAGGGTTGATCCATTCGTCACGCTCATCAGGAACCATCATACTTGTTGCCTTCTCAATGAGATTTTTGGAGCATTTATCAAGAGGTAAAAGCTGGCAAGCAGTATACTTTGGTGTTTTATCTTCGTTAGATTTTTGTTCACTAGCCATTGCAACTGGCATGTGGATAGAAAATAAGGTTAAGGCTAAAGTACTATATGTAATAATTCTCTTCATAATTCGCTCCGCAAATAACAACAATTAAATATTATTATATAATATAAACTTATAACATCAAACATGTCAATAAAATTGATGTCAGAAAAATAGAACAATAACTCAAATAATTAATTTAATTAAAATTATTATATATAGTCATGATATATTCATATTATGTAATTTATAATACACATGAGCACAACAACTATGGAATTACATAAAATGAAAAATTCAATCACGGCATCTGCATTGTTTTTTCTTCTCTCAGCCACACCTACTTTGGCAGCCGAGCAAGTCATTATTAATGGCCAACAGGGGTATGATATAGAAAAACTTAACACTGTCTTGAAAAATAGTCACACTCCGGTTGCTATTGGAATGGAAATGCTAAAGACTTTAAATAAGGCAACGACTAATCCTCTTTTTTCAGCTTCTCACCTCCAATCTAAAGGCGTGCAGATAGAGTTTGCCGCAAGTGGCGGTCCATTGAGCCACATTAACAATCCAAACCAAATAGTCATTGATAATATCGAGCTAAAAGGGAATCAACTTAGCTTTATCCTAACCGTACACACTGATCAAATGTTCGGAATTGCTCAATATACATTTACCCGCGCTCCTTCACAACAAACCATAAATTTCTTCAAGAAGAATCTTGGGCAAACCATTATCATTCGCACTTAATCTTTTATTGTGTTCAAAATAATTGCAAAATAATTACTGTGTGTCCCTAGCGAATCGTTGTTTTTAATGGCCTGAGTCTTGCCTCGCTAGATTATCATGTATTGTTCATCGACAATAAAAACTACCGCTTGTCCTGCTTCCCCAATCCCGAGCTTGCAGGAATTACAACACTCTCAAAAATCCCCCAGGCCAATGCAGAGGCCACGATAAAGATACAGGCCAGTGGTACTTGATTGGTGTCAGGTAAGTAAGCAACAAGTGAGCCCAAGACGGCTGCGCCGCCTATTTGCAGAAAACTATAAAGGGCGCCAGCATAGCCTGCTATTTTTCCAAAGGGGGCAAAGGCACCAGTAAACGCGCCGGGCCAAATAAATGTTGAACCAAAGTAAAATAGAATCATCGGCGCAACGATACTGAATGTATTTAGACCGTAAAGGAATTTTAAAGCCAACATCAAAACGCCAGCAACAACCATTAAGGACCAGCCCAAACGCAACATAAAGTGTGATCCGACACGGACCACCATTTTTCCATTGAGGTAGCCGGCTGTTGCCATTGCCGTTCCGCCTCCTAGCAAAGTAATCCACCCAAATTCGATAGGGCTGAGGCCAATATTTTCAATCAACAACACAGGCCCTACGGCATACCAAGAAAAGAACGCCCCATAACTCAGAAAGGTACAAAAGGAATAGCCCATAAAAATGCGACTGGATAATAATTGCTGAAAAGAACTGAAAATGAAGCTGAATCTCAAACGACTTTTATGGTGATGCTGAGCAGTTTCTTTTAAACCCATACAGACAATCAAGATGGTCAGCAATGTGTATAGCACAAGGAAAACAAAAATTGAACGCCACCCTAAATAAACCTCTAAATATCCACCCAAAGTTGGCGAGGCCGGCACCACAAAGGTAATAAATATCGCCAAATACGCCAAATATTTAGTTGAGGCCTCCCCAGTAAATGAATCACGGAATATCGTACGCCACAAAGAGGCTCCAGCCCCCGCTCCTATTCCTTGAATAAAGCGTCCCCAAATCAAAACAGAAATTGTTGGAGCATAAAAGCAAATTACGCTACCAATAAGGGTGATGACCAAGCCAGCAATCAGAGGTGCTTTTCGCCCAATGCCTTCAGAAAGTGGACCATAGATGAGCTGCGACAGTGAAATTCCCAACATAAATATAGCCATACTCCACTGCACTTTATCTATAGGCGCATTCAAATCATGGGCAATAGCTGGCAAAGAAGGAGCATAAATATCAGAGGAAATCCCAGCTAAACAAGCAACCAACAAAATGACAAAGCAAAGAAAGGAATGAGAATTCATATTTTTAATCCTTGAAAAATCATGTTGAACCAATCATATTAATGACATAGGACTTATTGACTGACTAGTCAATCTAAATTATAGGAGTGTAAAAATTATGAACACAACAATTAATGCACAAGGGACTCGTAGAGCTGATGACACTCGAGAAAAAATTCTAAAAGCAGCCAGAACACTCTTTGTTAAAAATGGTTTTGCTGGTACATCAATGGGCAAAATTGCCGCAATAGCTAATGTGCCCCATAGCCTTGTATTTCATCATTTTAAGAACAAGCAAAATTTATGGATGGAAGTGAAAATGTCAATTGTCAGAATATTTAAACAAGGACAAGAGAGTTCATCTGTCCTCCCTCATCATGATCAACCTTTGGCAAATTTTTTACAGCAACTTATAAGCAGAAGCATCGACTTTTACCGCAGCAATTCCGATATCGTGCGGATGATTAATTGGCAACGCTTAGAGTATGAACAAGAGCAAACCGTTGGGCTCAATATCTCACAAGAAAGCAAAGCATGGATTGCGGCATTTAAGCACTACCAAGCCAAAGGTGATATCAATCCTGACCTACGCCCTGAATTTATCATGACACTTATTTTATCGATCGTCAGCTCAGCTGCCATGGATCCAAATGTATTTATAAAGGAAGCAGAGGATAATAAAGCTTATATTGATTTTTGCGTTGAAACCTTGTTAAAGGCATTGTGTCCTTGATTCTACAACTGCTATAAAATAACTTATTGAAGATTAAGACAATAGGAAAATTTAAATGAAAAAATTGGTGATAATTTCATTATTCTATACATTTTTGTTTGACAACTTAATTGCTAGCGAACCTTCCGATCATAAAGTGGAGAAAACAAAAAGTTATCACAGCTCAGGAGATGCTGGTCCATGCGAAGATTATTATAAAAGTAAATCCCCTACCAGTAACCAAGACACCCCTTTTCCTCGGCTACTAAATAATGAAAATCGAAATCGTTTGATAATGTTCAACTTTCCAGATGAAAGTGGAGAGTCCCCACGGCCATATGAGTAGAACACTTCCTACACAGAACAATTTGTGGTGCACCCGAGAGGATTCGAACCTCTGGCCTTTGCCTTCGGAGGGCAACGCTCTATCCAGCTGAGCTACGGGTGCGTCATGGGAACCGCAAATTAAGTCTATCGACTCTTTGTTGTTTATCCTTGTTCAAGGTGCGTGTCAAGCAAACAACACAGATAGTGCTACAATAACAACCACAATACCATTGGTTTCCCAAATAGCAGACAAAAAAAGAGCCTCTGAGGGTTTCCCCTCAAGATACTCCACCACAATTTCCACAACTTGTAGATGTAGATATTAATTGAAATACTTGAAAAAATTCCCCTGAATTCCCGGAAAATGTAACTGTGTCACCCGAATTTTGTACACACAGGCATTTCCAACCAACAATTACCCCCCAGCGGGCGTCGGGGTAGGATTTTCATTTTGAAAGGTCTATATTTGCTTTGCCATACACACATCAAATCACATAACCAACAACACCGGATTCTCCACCAAATTTTTAAATGCTTTCAAAAACTCAGCCCCGACGGAACCATCCACAACTCGATGGTCCACAGACAATGTACAATTCATCATTGTCGCTATCGTGATATCTCCCTTTACAACAACGGCCCGTTGTTGCGCAGCACTGACGGCTAATATACAAGCCTGGGGAGGGTTAAGGATGGCAGAAAAATCACTCAGGCCATACATACCCATATTAGATAACGAAAAGGTCCCGCCTTGGAATTCTTGCGGCTTTAGTTTATTGTCCCGCGCTCTTTTGATCAGGTCTTTCGCTTCTTTCCCAATCTCAATAATGCTTTTATTACCCGCATCCTTGACAATCGGAGTGACCAAGCCGTAATCAACCGCCACTGCCACTGAAATATCCTGAGCTTGATAGTGACGAATATGGTCGCCCATCCAGCTGGCATTGGCGGCCGGTACTTTCTTTAAGGCCAAAGCACAAGCACGGATAATGATATCGTTCACAGAAACCTTAACACCATCTAGGTTGTCATTAATCTGTCGACGCAGGTCGAGTAGTTTATCAACCGCGCATTCCATGGTTAGATAAAAGTGCGGAATGGTTTGTTTGGATTCGGTTAGGCGCTGCGCTATAACCTTGCGTATGTTAGTCAAGTCAAGCCGCGCAAAGGCTGGCATGCCAAACTCATCCCGGGGTACTTCAACTCGTCGTTGGGCAGGACCCACCTTTAAAGCTTGCTCCACATCAGCTTTGATAATTCGGCCACGAGGGCCTGATCCATGTAAAACGCTCAGGTCGATGCCCTCTTGCGCAGCAATGCGCTTGGCCAATGGACTAGCAATAATACGTTTTCCAACAGCAGATCCCCCTGCCCCACCTGCCACTGCTGTCGCAACAGAAGGCTGTGCAGTGGGCGTTGGTATTGGTGTGGGAGTAGAAACCTCGGTCTTTGTTTCTGCTTTCTGAACTACAGGCGCAGCTGTAGCCATTCCTTCTAAAGCCGATTCATCCTCACCTTCTTCTAACAAAACAGCAATGACCTCATTAACCTTCACCCCTTCGCTACCCTCGAGGATTAGAATTCGCGCTAGGGTGCCGTCATCGATAGATTCCACCTCCATGGTGGCTTTGTCGGTTTCGATTTCGGCTAATACATCACCTGACGCAACCGTATCGCCTTCTTTCTTCACCCATTTGACCAAATTACCTTCGGTCATGGTTGGCGATAAGGCTGGCATTAAAATTTGAATGGGCATGGGACTTTACCTTACGATCTATAACAAACCTGTTTGGCTGCTTTTACAATGGCTTCAGGCTTTGGCAATGTCAAGTCAGCAAGTGATGCGGCATAGGGCATCGGTACATCAGCGCCGGTAACCCGCAACACTGGCGCATCCAATTCATCAAAGGCCTCTTCCATAACGGTGGCCATAATTTCTGAGCTTATGCCAGCAAATGGCCACCCCTCTTCTACCGACACCAAGCGACGAGTTTTGGCCACAGAGCGAATAATACTGGCTCGGTCAAGAGGACGAATCGTACGCAAATCAATTACTTCCGCATCAATCCCCTCACTTGCCAATTGCTGTGCTGCTGCAAGACAAGTGCCAACTGACATCGAAAAACTAACCAAGGTCACGTCTGTGCCTTCTCGCACCACCCTCGCCTGACCAATTTCAATTACTTCGTCCGTTGGCGGAACTGGAAAGCTCTGACCATAAAGCAACTCATGCTCCAAAAAAACCACCGGATTAGGGTCACGAATGGCTGCTTTTAGCAATCCCTTAGCATCGCGGGCATCATAGGGCGCAACCACCTTCAAACCAGGACAATGCGCGTACCAGCTGGAAAAATCTTGACTGTGCTGGGCCGCTACCCGCATGGCTGCGCCATTAGGTCCACGAAACACAATCGGACAACCCATCTGACCGCCGGACATATAAAGAGTTTTAGCGGCAGAATTGATGATTTGATCAATAGCCTGCATCGCAAAGTTAAAGGTCATAAACTCAACAATGGGCTTGAGGCCGCCAAAGGCTGCGCCCACACCCATACCGGCAAAACCCTGCTCGGTGATGGGGGAGTCAACCACACGTCGCGGTCCAAATTCATCCAAAAGGCCTTGGCTGACTTTGTATGCGCCCTGGTACTCAGCTACCTCTTCGCCAATCAGAAATACTGTGTCATCACGCCGCATTTCTTCAGCCATGGCATCTCTTAAAGCTTCACGAACGGTAATAGTATCGGTGTTGGTGGTCATCGGTGAAGACTACTCCTGCTGCTGCTATTTAAATTAAAATATCTGTGTACAATTCATCGGTTGAGGGCTCCGGACTATTTTCGGCAAACTCCACAGCTCGCTTAACTTCATCCTTAACTTTTTTATCAATCTCTTTGAGTTCTTCTGCCCCAAGGTTACGGTCGAGCAAAATCTGTTTCAGGTGCTCAATCGGGTCGGAGGTTTTCTTGACCTCTTCCACTTCTTCCTTTTTGCGATATTTTGCCGGATCTGACATCGAGTGACCACGATAGCGGTAGGTTTTCATCTCTAAAATCATCGGTCCCTTACCACCACGTACATGCGCTACAGCCATATCCGCCGCGGCCCGCACAGCCAACACATCCATACCATCGACAACACAACCTGGAATGCCAAAAGGCTCACCCCTACGATACAGCTCTTCAGGCTTGGCGCAACCACGCTCAACCGATGTGCCCATGGCGTAATGATTGTTTTCAAGAATATAGAGGGCCGGTAAATTCCACAAGGCAGCCATATTGAAAGATTCGTAAATCTGCCCCTGGTTGGACGCACCATCACCATAATAGGTTACTGAAATCGCTTTACTGTTTTGATATTTGTGGGCAAAGGCAACGCCCGTACCAATCGGCACATTGGCACCAACAATTCCATGGCCACCAAGAAAATTCTTTTCGCGGGAGAACATATGCATGGATCCCCCCTTGCCTTTGGAGTAGCCATCGATACGTCCCATAAGCTCGGCCATCACGCCACCTGCATCCATACCACAAGCCAGCATATGACCATGATCACGATAAGCGGTAATCACCGCATCATCCGGCGTAAGAGCTGCCTGAACACCAACAACGATGGCTTCTTGGCCGATATAGAGATGACAAAATCCAGCAATCTTACCCATGCCATAGACCTGGCCCGCTCTTTCCTCAAAACGGCGAATCAACAACATATCCTGGTAGTACTGTAACAACTCCTCTACTGGAACTTTGGCCGGCTCCAGGGTAGGAAGTTGGCAAGCTGCTGGGGATTGAACCACAATCACGTATCCCTATTAAGTAGACAAAACTTAAAACTTATTCGCTCTTGGGCGCGTCTTGCTCAGGCGATGTTTCTGGGGAGACCTGGGACTCTACTGGACTCTCAACAGGTTCTGCCACAGGTTTATTAGAAGCCTGAGATTTTTTACCGAGCTTAACCTTAATGCCCTGTCGGTTATAGTCTGTTTTCTCAGCAATACGTGCAGATTTACCGCGTCGATCACGCAAATAATAAAGTTTCGCACGCCGCACACGACCACGACGAACCAATTCAATGCGAATGTTGGGAGAATATAGCGGGAACAAACGTTCAACCCCTTCTCCATAAGAAATTTTACGCACAGTAAAAGCCGAATTAATCCCGGCATGTTTACGGGCAATACAGACCCCTTCAAAAGCCTGGTTACGCTCACGGCTACCTTCAATAACCTTAACCCATACCCGAACAGAATCACCTGGCGCAAATTCCGGAAGTGGATTCTTTGCCGTTAGTGTTTGTATCTGATCTTGCTCTAGGCGCTGAATAATATTCATCAAAAACTTCCTTATCGTTCACCATTCACCCTTTGACTTTTGGCCCTCATGGCCTTGAATCATTCGCTCTGCATAATCTTGCCACAGATCGGGACGTCTCTGCCTAGTAATGGCTTGGGCTTGTTCAAGACGCCACTGCGCAATTTTCGCGTGATTCCCTGAGAGTAGTATATCAGGAACTTCACGCTCTTGCCAGATTCTAGGACGTGTATAGTGCGGGTACTCAAGTAAACCATCAGCAAAACTTTCGTCCTGTAAGGACTCTTCAGTATTTACCACCCCAGGTAACAATCGTACACAAGCCTCAATAACAGCCATCGCCGCCACTTCCGCTCCAGCGAGCACAAAATCTCCAAGACTTAGTTCTTCAACATTCCACGCCTCGAGGACTCTTTGGTCAACGCCTTCAAATCTTCCGCAAATAATAGCAACTTTTTTCTTATTTGCCAATTGTTTTACGATCCCCTGGGTTAAAGGTTTTCCCTTTGGGGTCAAATAGATAAGTTTATCTGGCTGCTTGTCGCCCTGATAGACTGATCGCAGCGCTCCATCGAGCACATCTGGCCGCAAAACCATACCAGGTCCACCACCATATGGAGAATCATCAACCGTGTTGTGCTGATCAATGGCAAAGTCCCGCAACGCAACGGTCTGCAAAGCCCAGCGTTTGTTTTCCAAAGCACGGCCAATGATGGAATAACCCAGTGACCCCGGAAACATTTCCGGAAACAAGGTGATAACTTGCGCCGTCCAAGGAGAGAGCTCTAGCTCGGTCATTGCGTCTTCGCTAATTTTTCTAGATCTTCAGGCGATAGAGCAGTTGTCAGATTAGCAACGACCACTTTTTTCGCAATCTTTATTTCCGGAACACACTCTTTAGTAAAGGGAATCACCACAGATTCACGACTATCGTGTAAACGAATTTCTAACAGATCCCCAGCGCCAAAATTATGCAGGGCCTGTACTTTACCGATAGGCTCATCTTGCGTGTTCACAATATCAAGGCCAATCAGGTCGGCATGATAAAATTCTTCCTCGTCTGGCTCTGGCAGATCATTACGATTGATATAAAGCTCTGTGCCTTTCATTTCTTCAGCCATCGTGCGAGTGGTTACCTCAAAAAAGCGAGCAATCACCACATCCCCACCCTTGTGCGATCTTGCACTTTTAATTTTATGGGTCCGGCCTTGCTTGGTCGTGACTTGCTTATAAGTCAGAACAGCCAAAGGATCTTCGGTAAAGGTCTTGAGCAAAACATTGCCATGCACGCCATGGGCGCCAGTAACAACCGCAATGCACAAAGAGGTATTTTTATCTTGCATGGGGCAAATTTCTATTAACTTAGTAAAATTAATTCAGCTAGCTTATATAGATGATATAGGGCTTATGGCATGAAAAGTCTATGGTGAAGGCAGCCGATCTAATCAATAACATAC
>SDBT01010756.1_pt1 | contig 14752 bp, 7 predicted proteins | sample 2277101 | NCBI WGS metagenome assembly SDBT01 (sample SAMN10404973, study PRJNA504765) | marine sediment metagenome | isolation source: marine sediment core GS10_PC15, 103 cmbsf | place: Arctic Ocean: Southern Knipovich Ridge | collected 2010
ACAAATATCTTTTCATAATGCTTTCCCCATCCGGGATTTTTAGTATACGCGTATAATGCATGATCCCCTCTGATCCTTTTGCGAAATAGAACAGGGTGCATAAGATCGCCGCCAAGGGAAAAAATCAAACCTTCCCGGCTGAACCTGTGCTTCCTCTTCCCAAAGCCGGTAAACAGTATCTTCAAATATTCGTTGGGCATAATGACAGTGTCAACACCTTCAAACCCGGCCGCTACTGCTCCCTCTGAGCCCGATCCGAAAGGGCAGGGTTGGATTATCAATATGATCCTGAACTTTGATGACAGATCATCTCTTTGCCGTACTGCCTCGACTACAGGCAGTACCCAGGTTGTTATTTCCCCCGGTCCGTTGGAAAAAATAATTAAATCTTTCGTATGTGATTTAGCATTTTTCATAAAATATCCGTGTCCCTGTTTAAATAAAAACAAACAAACCGCAGGCCCCCACTAAGGCGTCTTTAGTCTCACACATCCCGAATGCTGCTGCCGATTTTATATACTTTTTTACCCTCATCGATACCGTCAAAATAACCCTTATAACGGATAACAAGCCGGAAAAATCCTCTAAAAAAAGATATTCTGCTCTTTGAAAGAAACCAGTTCCCGCGCCCCAGCAGCCGGAAAAGAATTTTAAGAGCCCTGTTATTTACGAGAGTGAACCGTTTAACCCATCGCAATGGATGGTTTCGATATAAATAAACAGCTGTAAACCCCCGTTCTTTTTCCTTGCTGTAAATGCTACCGGGTTCCAGGGTTTTTCCGGGAGGATCGTAATGATACCCGTAGATATTCCTTTTCTGTGATTCCAGCCCGTTTTCTTCAAGATGAATACCCAGATCGAAATCCTCCCACCCGTACACAGTGTAATCTTCATCAAAAAGACCCGCCTGGATCAGATGCTTCTTGAGCACCGAAGCATTTCCTGTTGCCAGAAACGCGGTGTTTATGTCCTTCGGCTTCCATCGAGCTGAAAGGGGATCCTCAAGGTCACCGGTGTGGATGACCTTCCCCATTACCACGCGCCTGTCGTCCGGCGAATGCGCTTCGATATGTTTTTTAACAAACCCGGTCTCAACAAATATGTCATCATCCGCGAAAATTATCAACGGATACGATGAAAAAAAAATACCTGTGTTTCTGGAAATTGACCGCCCTGATTTCTTCAGCTGTATGTATTTTAAATTAATGGGATCCTGTTTGTATTTCGAACCCTCATTTTTGTCAGAGCCGAACAGACCCTGTTTCGCGGAAATAATCCTGCTTTGGTACTCCCCTTTCCCATGCTCCGCAGGGTTATCAATTTTGTCGTTTAACCCTTTAAAAATAGATGATGTTTCATCGGATGAGCCGTCGTCTACAATAATAACTTCATATCTGTTTTTCGGCAAATCCTGCCGGCAGTAGTAAGCAAGGACCCTTCCAAGTATGTTTTCCCGGTTATGGGTCGGGACTATTACAGACGCTCTCATTCAGCTTATTACCTTTTCACCTGGGTCATGTTAAACATTCTATAAAATCGGTTTTACATTTATACTACCTTCTATCATTCAAAACCGTTTGAAAATTCATTCCCTTTACCTCTTTAAGGCCGATGCTCACTGAAAAAGTATTGTTCCATATATACTTGCTGCCGTCGTAAGCAAGCTCCCGGCTGCCGGTGTAGTCAAACATAAGCTCCCAGTCATGCAGGTCATGCAGGAGCCCGAAGGATATACTCTTCATTTTAAAATATGATTCCTTTCTATCTTCCACGTTAAAAAAATTAAAGGATTTTGCCAGATCGACAAATGGATTTATCCGGTCCGCCCCTGCTGTTCCGGAAAAATATCTCCACAAATTGTCGTTTCTGGATAAAACTGTGTAATAAAGGGTCCAGTATTTGTGGATCTGAAAACCCAGGACCAATAGAGAACTGAAAGAATCGAGAACAGGATTTATAAAGTTGTGCTCCCAGTCGATAAGCCATTCGACAATGATTTCGCGGTCTTTTAAAAATATATAATTGCCTTTGTAAATCAAACTAAAACTGTTAGTTTGAAATTGAGTGGATGCTATGTCGAATACAAGCCTGTCGTTCAGCGACAGCTCCTCGATCGGGGTGACGGTAAGATTATTTACGAGGGGCGTAAACCGGTTTTTATCGAAAGTTACAGGCTCATATGACCCTGCTGTCCAGTCATATACCGGCCTCAGATCATAGGATGTTGTGATTCTGTCGCTTAAATATTTCCCGTACGCGTAGCCTGTTAATCCGAGTTCGTGTATCCTGAACCTTCCATAGGTGTAAAAATCATCAGGCCCGAATAATTTGTATTTAAGATCATGATAAAGCTCAAGACCCAGGTTAGTGCTGCCGAAGTTTAAACTTTCATTTGTTCTTCCATACACCAGGGTGTTCAATTTATCATCAGTTTGTTCATTGCTGTCGGGGTCTACATGCAACTGACCCAGCGCGCCCAGTTCAATGCCGGGGGAAAACCGGATATATTCAGCCAGATGGTAATCTTTGCCGAATGTTACCGAGGCCCCCGACCTGTGGACTTCGCTGGAAAGGACTTCGTTTTCATCGTAATATATGGTGTGACTGTAATTTGCGTTGCTAGCGTAGTTGATATCGGAAAATATCTCCGGGGCTATGTTATCCAGAATAATGCTTGAATGTGAAAAGTTCACACTTGGCGCAGTGATTGTGTAAAGCCTGTATTGATAATAGCCGGGTAAATATAAATAGGAAACCCCGGTGTTTCTCTGAGGTTCAAACCTGACGTTGTTCCGGATCGACAGCAGAAACGCTTCATACTGCATGTAATCATTTAAGTACCAGGAAAACCCGCTCCCCTTCCTCGGAAAATCGTTCTCCGCCTGTCCGACGAGTTTAAAAATGTCAAAAGCCCTGGATCGTCGCTCAAAATCATACGCGTAGTACGGGTCTGAGGGCCATATGAGGTTAATTTCAGCATCATTTAAAAAGTTTGTCCCGAATTTATACCTCTGATAAATCCCTCCTTTATACCTCAATGACCTTTCAATGTTATAAGGCCCGGTCACTGGAGGCCCGAGCGGGCTCCAGGTTTCGGTAACATTTTCATGTTTATACACGTTATTCGACAGGGCCGCAGACGCACTGGCACGGGTTTCACCAGCAGGATAGGCCAATGAATAATCAGCCCCGGCATAAATACCCAGCCTTTCATAAAAATCCCCTTTTATTGCAAGCGCCGTTTCCTTTTTTTTAAATGGGTAATAGGTGTTCTGGACGACAAGCCCTGACCGGTCCCTGTAATAAATGGACGTCTGAACCGGTCTCTCCTCCATCCTTTTATAAAAATAGGGAAGCCGCAGCATAGGATCACTGCCATAGTAAAACGAAGCATCCTTAATAAGCAGACGGCCTTCGTCATAGAAGTACAGCTTTCCCGCATCTACCCGGTAGTGCGGGTTTTTTAAATTACATGTCGAAAGCGACACGCTGTCAGCCTGAAACTTTTCGCCCTCATGGAACATCCTGATCACATCCCCCGAATAAATAAATTTATCCAGATTGGTCTTTGCCGAGAAAAAAAGACCCTCGTCGGTTTCACTGTTGTAATAGAAGCTCTGGGCAATGTATGTTCTCCCATTTTCATCTTTAAAGACGATGCTGCCGTTGCCGATTATGATCCCCTGCTCAAGGTTGATCTTAATCTCATCCCCATATATTTTTTTATCTCCATAATCGATATCAACCTTGCCGTGGAGCCAGACCAGGTTCTCCCCGTTTTCACTCTCTTCATACTCAATAAAATCCGCCTGGTTAAGGACAATGTCATTATCACCCAGTTCCTTTAGCCGATCTTCAAAAGGCAGACCGGTGATCTCCATTTCATGTTTTAATAACCTCCGTCTTAGTTCTAATACATCCCCTTCATCAGATATTCCCCTTTTCCGGCATTCATTTTTCAAGTCCTCCAATGACCCGTACTTTACGATCTCATAAAATGACCGCTCCTGAGCATCATCAGTCATAACAATAATAAAAGAGAACAACGGCCCAGGAAAGATGTTAACGAATATTATTAATATTATGAGGTACCAGTGTTTGAACATATCGTCAGTATACTTAAAAACATTTTATTTTAAAAGGTAAAATATTGCATCCTGATATTTAATAATATCGAACCTGCGGGGTAATAATTATAGCGATGTTTACATAAAATCCATTTTTTAAAACAGTTGGAATAAATAACAAACCCGGCTATATTATCACTTAGTCAAAACCGGGAATTGTCCCGGGGTTTATTGTAACCGCAATTCGTCCTGAGGAGCCGGACATTGGTATCAAATCGAAAACCCGGTAACCACACCATGGATACCGGAGCTTTTTCAAACGAATACATGTTTGACATCATCCAGCATATAATCGAGTCGTTGATCGTCATTACTGTTGACGGAACTATTGAAATGGTAAACCGGGCTGCATGCACACTGCTTGGATTTCATGCTAAAGAGCTTGTCGGCAATTCAATTGTGAAAATATTAAAAAGCAAAAAAACCTCAAAAACAGGGGCTTTGAGAGATCTTAAATTAGATGAAATTAAAAGCAAAGGCTTTATCAGAAACAGGGAAATGAGTTTTCGTAAAAAGGACGGCACACTTGTCCCCGTCCTCTTTTCCGGATCGGCTGTAAAAGACGTTGAAGACAGGGTGATAAGGATTATTTGTTCTGCAACAGATATTTCCTACCACAAGAAAGCGGAAGATGAGCTTAAAGAGGCAAAGCGGGCAGCCGAAGAAGCGAGTGAAATAAAAAGCCAATTTTTGGCCAACATGAGCCATGAAATCCGCACACCGATGAACGGTGTCATCGGGACGACAGGTCTGCTTTTAGACACTGCGCTCAACGCAGAGCAGCGCGACTACGCACAAACGATCCAATCATCAGCCGATTACCTTTTGACGCTGCTAAACGATATCCTCGATTTTTCAAAAGTCGAGGCAGGTCAGATGGATACGGAATCCATCGACTTTGACCTGAGAAGAACATTCGAGGATGTAATGGACATGTTCGCGGTCCGCGCAGAAGAAAAAAATATCGAGCTCGGGGGTATAATCCAGCACGAAATCCCTTCGCTTGTCAGGGGTGATCCGGGGAGGTTCAGACAGGTGCTGGTCAATCTGATAAATAACGCGCTGAAATTTACCGAACAAGGTGAAGTGGTAGTGAGTGCGTCCCTTGAGAAAGAAAAAAAGGCCGAAGTGAAAATAAAATTTACTGTGACAGATACCGGCATAGGCATCCCGAAAAACCGGACTGATCGGCTTTTTAAGCCTTTTTCGCAGGTCGACCCTTCGACCAGCCGCAAGTACGGAGGGACGGGGCTCGGTCTGGTAATTTCCAAACGGCTTACAAAAATCATGGGAGGCGAAATAGGGGTTGAGAGCGTTGAAGGTAAGGGGTCGAAATTCTGGTTCACTGCTGTTTTTAAAAAACAGTTTATTGAAAAAGTGCATGGATCTGTTTCCAGATTGGATATCAAGGGAAAACGTGTCCTGTTCGTTGACGATAATGAAACAAACAGGTTTATCCTTCGGGAGCAGATGAAATGCTGGGGAGTCCATTTCGATGAGGCGTCCGACGGCAAACAGGGTCTTGAAAAGCTGAGAAAAGCATGTTCTGAAAACAAACCTTTCGATATAGCGATCCTGGACATGCTGATGCCACGGATGGACGGGGAGATGCTCGGGCGTCGTATTAAAGATGACCCTGAAATCGCCGGCACTGCCCTGGTCATGCTGACTTCGATCGGGAAACGGGGTGATGTTTCCAGGCTTAAAGAGATCGGTTTCGAGGCCTATCTCACAAAACCCGTAAAACAATCGGAGCTTTACGATTGTCTTGCCGAGGTCCTCACAAAACGCGAAGGCCGGAGGTACATGAAACACAAGTCCATCGTGACAAAACACTCCCTGTTCGATAGTAAAAAACGAAACAGCCGGATACTCATTGCCGAGGACAATTCCGTAAACCGGAAGATGACTCACAAAATCATTGAAAAATTCGGATATTTGGCTGACACTGTTGTAAATGGCGAAGAAGCTGTCCTGGCATTCAAGAAAGGGCATTACAATCTTGTTCTGATGGATGTACAGATGCCCGGTATTGACGGCCTGGAAGCTACACGGGCTATTCGACGTAAAGAAAAAGAAACAGGAGGGCATATACCGATCATAGCAATGACTGCTCACGCGATGAAGGGTGACAGAGAGCGTTGCTTAAAAGCGGGTATGGACGATTATATCTCAAAACCTGTCCGGCCGCAAAGCCTGGCCCAAACAATAAGCAAATATCTGCCGGACCAGGATTACGGTATAAAGAGAAAACACACCAAAACAATACGACCTGAAACAGAAATAATCGACAGACAGGCCTTAAAGGAACTTTTAGACGGTGATGAGGATCTTTTCAAAGAGATAATCGAAGATTTTATTAATGACCTGCCTTTACAGCTAAAGCTGTTAAAAGAGGCACTTGCCGAAAACAATGTGGGAATGGTCCGCCAGAAAGCGCATACTATAAAAGGGAGTTCTTCCAGCATAAGGGCCTGGGCTGTACATAATCTCGCACTTACGCTTGAGAACGCCGCGGAAAGGGAAAATCTCACCCAGGTCCGCGCAATCGTTGAAAAACTTGAAAATGAAGTCGTGTACCTGCTTGATATCTTATCCGATCGGGACGGTATAATCCTGTGATAAATTGGAACAGTGCGGAGATGTTTTGATGAAAATTTTAATAGCGGAAGACGATCTTGTTTCCCGCCGGATACTCGAGAGCAGGCTTGTCAAATGGGGGCATCGGGTGTTTACTGCCCGGGACGGTCAGGAAGCATGGGAACTTTTCAACAATGAGGAGTTCTCGGTCGTTATTACGGACTGGATGATGCCCGGCTTAGACGGCGTGGAGCTGGTCCGCCGTATCCGTTCTTCGAGACCGTCGGGATATGTCTACACAATACTTATAACAGCGAAACAGCAGAAAAAGGACCTTCTGGAAGCCATGGAAGCAGGAGCTGACGATTTTATAACAAAACCTTTCGATAAAGACGAGCTCCATGTACGCCTTCGTGCCGGCGAAAGGATCATCGAACTTGAACAAAATCTGGCCGGGCGCAACCGCGATCTGAATATTGCAAACGAACGGATGAGTCGCGACCTGGAAGCAGCTTCCGGTATTCAAAGGTCCCTCCTCCCGGCCAGGGCACCCGATGTATCCGGATTCAACTTCAGCTGGAAATTCAAACCGTGCGAGGTGCTGGCCGGAGATTTTTTAAATATTTTCCCGCTTGATGAAAGTCATGTGGGTCTTTATGTGCTGGACGTAAGCGGCCACGGTGTACCCGCGGCCCTCCTGTCCGTTACTTTGAGCCGGCTTTTGTCCCCGAATCCCCACCAGTCAATACTATTAAAAAAGCAGCCGGATTCAAAGGATTACACACCGGTCTCTCCGGCCGATGTAGTATTACAATTGAACAATCAATTTCAGTTTGACCCCGGTACCGGGCAGTTCTTTACTCTTCTATACGGTATCCTGAACACGTTGAACGGTGAGTTCGGCTTTGTTTCCGCGGGGCATCCCGGGCTTGCCCACATTCCCGTAAACAGCGACCCGGTTATCCTGACGTCCCCCGGATTTCCCATCGGTTTTCCCGATTCCGAAAAAGAAGAATATGCTGAAAATCTTATCCAGTTAAATTCCGGTGACAGACTGTACATTTACTCTGACGGAATTACAGAGGCGAAAAACGCCGACAACGAGCTGTTCTGGGAAAACCGGCTGATAAAAAGCCTAAGCCAAAACTCGCACCTTACACTGGATGACAGCCTCACCGCGTTGCTTGAAACACTTGCGGGCTGGAGAGGCGACGAAGAGTACGATGACGATATCACCATTATCGCCCTGGAGAGAGAATGAGCGGGTTGCTGCTATTGCTCTTTTAGTACCGGAATGCTGGAAACTGAGGCCTTCACGATAGTTTCAAGGTAAATTGTGTCGTCTTCTGAAATTTTCACTTCTTTGTCTTCGATCCTGACATCCGCGTTCAGATGCAGCGCTCCTGACCGCCGGGCTTTCTGTGCTGCTGTTGTTCTTGCCAGTTCTGCCATTGCATCTTTCGCTGCTGAAAGAGTTTCAAAATATTTTTTCTCCTCCGATGTGTAGGCCACATAACCTCCGTCAATGTGAGGTCTTATAAGAATGGTGATATCTTCCCGGATTGCCCCTGTTATCGCTCCCACGGCATTGGCAACACCATAGTTCTCAGGGACAATTATTTCCACGCCGATCAGTCTCTTTATTCCCTGGGCGTACTTGGCCGCGGGAGCGCCAATAAACACGATCGGTTTGTTCAATTCGGCTGATAGATGGATCTCTTTATTAGAGAAAAACAGGTGAGATGACAGGTTGGCCGAAAAAGTTTCTTCATCTGTAAACCTTCCGTCTTCGGTGAACCAGAATTCGAACAGCCGGAAAAGCAATGTCCGGTAAAATTCTTTCAGGGTCTTATCGATAAATTCCTGCTCTTCCATGTTTGCCCTGACAGCGTAAAGAGAAACAGACTTCCTGGCAGCATCCGCATTCCACAATGAAACTGCCCCTGCAGCATGGAGGACATCCGTGGGGGTGAGAGCAGACCTCAGAATATTACCGTAGCCTTCAAGACGGTCGGTCCTGAGAATAGCGACACTGCAGGCGCCGACCCTTTTTGCCAATTCCGTGCGGCTCATAGGTCCATGATCTTTTAACGCCTCGATGATAGCAGATTCCTGAGGATGAAGGTCCTGGCCCTTCATGTCCTTTTGATAAATAAAAAAATCACACGGCTGTACCAGGATCTCATCACCTTTAAACTTTTCGCTTTTGTCTTCAAGGACCGAAAAAATTTCAGGGTGTAAATGAGCAAGGTAAGATACAGGTATTACCCTCGCAGGTCCGACTGTTATTTTTCTGCTTTTTAAATGATACTGGACGTAGCTGTCACCGCCGAGACCGAAAGTATGGACGTTTACAGTATTTACCGACGTCCTGAAGCTGCCTATCCGTATACCGTCCTCCTTAAAAGACACGAAACCTTCATTTACGCAGGCAACATCTGTGGTAGTCCCGCCCATGTCTACGACATAACCGTCCCGGATACCGGATAGATAAATGCCGCCGATCACACTGGCTGCAGGCCCTGACAGCACCATGTCAATGGGGCTCATTTTTGCCACAACCTCCCCCATCAGGGTCCCGTCTCCTTTGACAACCATGACCGGGGCCTCTATCTTCTTTTCATCCAGCACCTTTTTTACGGATGACAGAAGCCCGGTAACCAGCGGTATAAGACGCGCGTTGAAAAAGCATGTGTTCGCCCGCTTTACACAATTGATCTCTGTCGTGAGCTCGCTGCCGCAGACAACCGGAAGCCGGGTTTCCTCCATGATGATCTCTTTCACCCTCTGCTCAAACTCAGGGTTCCTTACACCAACCTCCGAAGAAACTGCAAACGCCTCTATTCCTTTTCCCAGAAGGTACCTTACCGCTTTTTTTGCCTCTTTTTCATCAAGCGGCTCTATTACTTCCCCCTGTATATTGTGCTTTCCCCTGATCATTACCTTCGGGTCGAAAGCTATTTTTCCGGCAGCGTAATTTTCGTAGCCGATTAGCACCAGCCCCACCTTGCCGCCCTTACCCTCAACTATCGCGTTAGTCGCGACCGTAGTCGATAGGGACACGAGCCCTATCTTCTCACACACCCAACCGGAAACTTTTTCGAGAAGGCTGCACAAAGAGCTCTCTATTCCCACCGAATAATCATCATGAGTTGTCAGCGCCTTTGCCGAGGCCAGTACCTCTTCGTTCGTAAAATCATATATTACAGAATCGGTATAGGTACCGCCTGCGTCGATCCCCAGTCCTATCCCTGTCCGCTTTTCTGATATCCCGGTTTTGTCTCCAAAGAGCCTGCCCGCCCCTGCTGTCCGCCGGGGGTCACTTTCAGTACATGTTAAAACCGTATCGCTGTAGGAGGGGATTATTTTATAACCCGGTTTTACGACGAGGTACCTGGACTGCAGAAACCTGTCTTCATCGTACTTATCAGAATCCCACACACCATTTAAAAGATCGAGCAGCAGCCCGGGGTCCCCTTTTATAACCTCAAACTCCAAACCCATGCTCTGGGCGCTTTTCCGGGCCCTCTTTTTCAGGTTGTCGGCCCGTTTGATGCCCCAGTCGATAAACGCAAGAGTGGTGTAATTTTTGATCCAGTGCTGGTCCCATTCATCGATCAGAAACCTGGACAGCTCTTCAGTGAACTTTTTCCTGTACTCCCTGTATCTTTCCTTATAGGGGTCAAAAACACCTTCATATTCCGATCTTTTTCCGGGATCAAAACCTGTCTCTATCCACCCCTTTGTAAACCAGTATGTACCTGGTTTCTCCCTGAAATGCTTTATATACCTTTCATTTGATCCCATAAGCAGACCTATGCAATCCTGCATCCTCGGGACAACGACCCGGTATTTTTTCGATGAAATACCCATTGTGCCCTTACTGCAGAGCCCGTATAAAAGGACAATGGCATCATAGGGTTCAGGACCTTCGTTCTGAACACCGGGTTCAGGACCTTCGTTCTGAACACCGGGTTCAGGAGCCTCACCCTGAACACCGGGTCCAGGAGCCTCGTCGATCTTTGTAATCTCTTCCTGGACCAGCTTTCTTAGTTCCAGAGGTTTATTGTGAAGTTTCTGGGGAAGCCAGAAAAAATCAAGGGTCGATGTTATCTCGGATTTAAGAAAATCGATTTCATTTTTAAAAATTGCGCAGCCGACAACAGCAAGATGCATGGTCTTTTTCCAACCTCACTTTAATCGAAGATCACTTATATCTAAGTTACTAATAAAACGTTTCACAATCTTTTTCTCCAGACCGGGGACAGAGCAATAAGAACTGTATAAACTTCAAGACGGCCGATAAGCATGCAAAGAAAAAGAACCCATTTCCCGGCGATCGGCATCCATGCATAATTCTCAACAGCTCCTATACCGGATAATCCAGGACCTATATTGTTAATGGTAGAAACAACAGAGGTGACGGCAGTTGTAACATCAGGTATCATTAAACTCATTACTATGGAGAAAAATATAAAAATTAAAATATAAAGCGCGAAAAACCCGACGATATTCCTAACCTGCTTCTCCTCGATGGCCTCCCCCCCGATCTTTATCGGGGACACAAGCCTCGGCTGTATCATGGTTTTTATTTCACGCAATATTGTTTTTAACACCACAAGGACGCGCACCATCTTTACCCCTCCCCCTGTCGACCCGGCGCACCCCCCGAAAAACATCAATATTACGACCATAAGCCTTAAAAATGCCGGCCAGACATCGAAATCGGCGGTCGTATAACCGGTCGTGGTCGTAAACGACAAAACCTGAAAGGCCGTAAACCGCAAAGTGCTGTGCCAGCTATTGAGCTTATTCTGCTCTGTTTCGAATTTTTCCACCAGCTCTGTTTCGGTAAGCGGATTGTTTCTGTAACTGCGGCGCGCCTGCTCCTTTGAGCCAAGCCCGTTTACGCTTAGACTTATAGTACTGATCAGGATAGCAGTGAGTATCACCCCTGTATAAAAATGGAATTCGCTGTTCTTCTTTATTGGGCCGAAATTCCCGGTGAACATGACATTATAGTGTATCATAAAATTCATTCCGGCTAAGAACATAAAAATGCTCACTACTATATCTATGTACGTGCTGTTGTACGCCCCAATGGACCCGTTTTTTGTGGAAAAGCCCCCGGTAGCCATTGTACCGAAAGCATGGCTAAGCGAATCAAACAAGCTCATTTTACCCGCCATGAGCATTATTGTTTCAAGAAGAGTAAGGAGAGCATAAACACCCCAGAGTATTTTTGCAGTCTGGGCAAGGCGGGGTTTTAGCCTCTCTGTTGTCGGGCCCGGCACTTCCCCGCGAAACATCTGATAGGCGGCAACACCGTAAGCTGGAAATATTGACATCGCGAGTGTTACTATGCCCATCCCTCCAAGCCAGTGGGTAAGACTCCGCCAGAACAGGATCCCTCTGGGCAGGTTTTCAATTTCTTTGAGAATAGTCGCACCGGTTGTTGTATAACCGCTCATTACTTCAAAATTCGCATCCGTAAAGCTCAGGAATATCTGTCCTAAACTTTTACTTTCGATATTTGACAGAAAATAAAAAAATAAAGGAAGAGAACCGAGCAGCGTAAAGATCATCCATCCGAATGTAACAATCGCAAATCCCTCACGGAGCCCGCTTCCGCTTATCTGTTTTTTTCCTGCGGCAATAAAAACACCTCCGCACAAAAGAGAAAGGATTATGGCGACGATAAATCCGAATATCTTCTCATCGAAGAGAAACTGCGGGAAGGACTGCTCTTTAACCTCAAAAAGGGCTATTGTGCTCGGGATAATAAGTATCAATGCCAACACGATCAGAAATCTCCCGATCGTATAAATGACAAAGCCGCGATTTAAAACAAAATCTTTTTTTCTGCGCAATATTTTCTCAGCCCCGAATATACACCGCTATCAAAATTTTAAAGCATGCTGGATTCGAAAAGTTTGTGGACGAATTTTGTGTTTTCACTGTTGTACAGCACAAATACTTCATCATCCTCATTGATGAGGGTATCCCCTCCGGGAATAAAAATATCATTATCTCTTAAAATAATACCTACAATGATCGATCTTTTAAACAATCCCTGGAGGTCCCTCAAAGGTTTCTTTATTATCCGGCTGTTCCTGCCTGCTCTGAACCGCATCACTTCAATACCGCCATTTTTTAGCTTCAAATGGTTTTCAATGGGTACTGCTTTTATATCTTCAATTATTTTTTGGATACTTATATTCTGCGGATTAATTATATGGTCAACCCCGAGAGATAAGAAAAGGTCAACATAACGCTGATCGTTCCTGACGGCAATAACTTTGCGTGCCCCTTCTGCCTTGGCAAGGAGACAGGACATGATGTTGTCGTCATCATCTTCAACCACAGAAATAAAAAAATCAGCATTCTTTACCCGTATTTCCTGAAAGATATCCGCGTTTGTGCAGTCGCCGGTTATTACATCCAATCCTTTAAGAATAGAGGCCGCCTTTTTCGCGTGATCGATGTTCGGGTCTATAAAATTAATTGTTTCAGCGAGGTTTTTCAGATCCTGGGCCAAGTGTATTGCAGTCAAAGAATCACCGTACACGATTACTCTGCTTACCTTTTCATCCGGCGAGTTGACCAGTTTTCTGAAATTCTTAAATGATTCCTTCGGCATCATTGCTATGACCTCATCACCGGGAAGAAGTTTTGTGTCCCCGGTAGGTAAAACAGTGTCATTACCGCGAATAATCGCGACCACAAGCAGAGGTGAAAGGGATGTAAACTGCTTTATCTCAACCAACGTTTTGTTAGCAAACTGCATGTTTTCAAGGACCTTAAATCCCCGTAGATAAACGCTGTCCGAATGAAAATTAGCCGTCTGTGTTGCCTGCGGGAATTCGATATACTGCATGATGTTTTTTACGACTTCCTTTTCTGTTTCAATAAGGTGGGTCACGCCGAGTCCTGTGAGCTTAACTGGAGAATCGGGAGAAAAATATTCCGATGATTTTATCCTGGCGATGCGCTTTTCAACACCGTACTGCCTGGCAAAATTGCACAGAACAAGATTAGTATCATCTGAAGGGGTAACGGCAATAAGCATGTCCGCATTTCTTATACCCGCATTCTCCAGAACATACGGGCGTGTTCCGGAACCAGCCACCACATAAACATCCATCTTTGTATTAATATCGTTGCACAGTGCCTGATCACGCTCTATTATTGATACATAATGCTGCTGTTTGATCAAATATCTTGCCAGACTGATACCGACTGTGCCGGCCCCTACAATCACTATGTTCACGGCTCACCCTCGTGATCGATTGGTTTCTGATGCTGCCGCTCTGGCAGCCCGGGGCAAGCCCGGAAAGCCGGGAGACCCGGCGTGGCACCGGAAACTTATTAACTAATCAAATATAAACAATTAAAAGGATAATTCACCAATCTTCAAATGTCAAGAAAAGTACCCTGAACCATCTATGCAAGGTCTCTGTAGTAATCCTCAATACTGCTCTTAAGCCTTTTAAAAGCCTTCGACCTGTGGCTTATCCCGTTCTTCTCTTCCTGAGAAAGCTCGGCCATGGTTTTACCCGGACCGGGTAAATAAAAAAGCGGGTCATACCCGAACCCTTTGCTGCCTGCGGGTGAACCGGTTATTACCCCTTCTATTTTTCCTTCTGCTAGAAAATATTCCCCATCATCCCAGTAAAAGACCGCAGCACATGTAAACCACGCTTTTCTATCCCTTTTGTCAACTCCTTTAAGTTTTTCAAGCAGCAGGTCGTTGTTTTCTTTATCCCCGGCACCGGGGCCGGCAAAGCGGGCTGACAGGACACCCGGTTTCCCGTTGAGAAATGATACTGACAGCCCTGAATCGTCCGATATTACAGGTATACGGTACCTGCAATAAACCGCCTTAGCTTTAATCAGGGCGTTTTCACTGAATGTTGAGCCGCATTCATCGATACAGTCTTCAAAACCCACTGTTTTCAGATCTATAAGTCTGACACCTTCAAGCACGAGGATCCTTTTTATCTCGGATATTTTTCCGCTGTTCGCTGAAGCTATAATTAATTTAT
>SDBT01010757.1_pt1 | contig 14752 bp, 13 predicted proteins | sample 2277101 | NCBI WGS metagenome assembly SDBT01 (sample SAMN10404973, study PRJNA504765) | marine sediment metagenome | isolation source: marine sediment core GS10_PC15, 103 cmbsf | place: Arctic Ocean: Southern Knipovich Ridge | collected 2010
ATCCGGCCGGCGCACCACAGAATGCCGCGCGCCAGCACTTGGCGGAACTCAGGCACGGTGAAGGTCTGGTTGTCATGGCCGGACTCGAAGCAGAAGACCCGGGCCTTTTTGTAGCTGCGGGTCCAGGCGATGGTTTTCATGCTCAGTTCGTGGTCCACGGTCAGCAGGATTTCACTGCCCGCGCCCGCGTCGTCCATGGTATAAGTCTCGTCAATCATTTCCCAGGCCGCCAATCCTTGGGTGATCGGATGGTCCGGCTCGGCCACCTCGATTTTGAGATGCTGATCATCGTGATAGCCGAATTTGCGGCTTTGGATACCGACGATGTCGCTCCAGAGCGGCCAGTCCGGATAGGCCAGGAGAGCGTGGTGCAGCACAAAGATTCCCTGCTCCGTCTCGCCCAGGTCCTCGAGAGCGGTCTTTGCCTGGCCTTCATACCATTCCCCATCGTCCTTGGGCGTCGGCATCAGCATGTGATAAAAGCAAACACAGTCGTAGCCCCGGCGAATCTCGGCCGGACTGCCGGCGAAATGATTCATGTGCTGGTGATACGCCCGGATTTCCGGATGGTCGAACGCCTGCTGGAACCCCGGTACGTCGAAACCATGGCCCCCGGTAATCACCGCGACCTTGACCTTGTCCGCAGCCTCAAAACTCATCTTGCTTCTCCTTGATGCTTGGGTTCAGCGACATGCAAAGTATACCCTACCCCGTGATCCAACTCACGCAAACAGCAATAACGCATTCGCCAAGAATTTCATTTGGGTTCAACTTCAGCCGGCGCCGAGGTCCTCGATTATGCGGGCCTCGGGGGTGACTTGCTCCGGGTCAATCTTGAGTATTTGGGCAAGCGTCTTTTGTATCCGCGGCCAGACATCTTCGTCCGCGGCGGAGAGCTCCGGGATGTACGGATTGCGCATCCCTTGGACAAGGTCGCCGACAGTCGTAAGCCGGGCGGGGACGTGCCTGGCCCAAGGAAGAGTGACTAGAAGGAAAACGGGAATAAACAACAGCATCAGAAAAGTAGTGCAGACCATGCCCGCCAACAATGCATCGAGCGCAGGCAAGGGCACTATCAGGGGCAGAGCCAATATGCCGGCACCCAGTATGAGCGCCAAGCCAAGTTTCTGAACAAACGGCGAGCGCCGGAGCCGCGGGAGTCTGCCGTCCAGCCTGGTTCCCAATTTCTTCCACAGTTTGCGGCGACGTGCGAGCGGCAGGAGAGCGGCGATTTCCTCCTCCGGCTTAACTTGGCGGCGCTCGATCCCGGCCACCTCGGTCAGCGTCCGCCGAAGCCGGTAGAAGTTCTTTACGTTCGGGCAGGGCGTTTCGAGTTTCTTCTTATCCACCTGCTGCAGCACGAACTCATAAATATCGCCAGCGGTGAACCCCTTGGCAAACGACCACTTTTCGCTCCAGGCGCTCTCGGTGATCTCGATCTCGAATTCATCTTCCAGCGCCATCACGATTTCAACCAGATCCAAGCCCATATCAAAATCTCCTGCCGCTTCCCCGGCGAACCCCACATCCTTAATTTAACTACACCCCCAACCAAATCAAACAATTCCTTCAGATTAGCGGCAGTCGCGACAGCGGCGAAATGGACCGATTTCCAGCTATGCCGGAACTCTTGCCATTGTTGTTTGTCTTTATTGTCACATGAGAAACATGCGGACCGGGAGAACCACATGATTCGATTCGTTTGTATACTACTTGCTTGTATGGCCACCCTCGGTTGTGGGTCAAATAGGCTTGCGGAGGAACAGGATCCCCTTGTGCCACAGGGCGTGAAGGCGATTCCCGTACCCCCTTCTGATCCGCGTTACAACGTGTTCAAGTCACAACGGCTTTATTTCACCGGCAAGAAAGCGTCAGCCTGGAAGATTTATGGTAAGCGTAACGACTTAGTACTGAAGGAATACAAGAGCCTTGAGTTGAGCTTTGTGACTTGGCTGGTGCGGAGACACACCAAGCTTGGCGAAATCCAGGCTGCCACCACGCTGGCGCGGACGCTGCTCCAGTGGGCCGATAGTAACCCGCAACGCCACAGTACTGCAGACCGCGGCAACTTGCGTCTGGCCTATGCCAACATCCGCTTTGTCAAGGAAGAATATCCCGTAGCGCGTGCTTTGTACGATCAGATTCGGACCACGGCGGAATTTCGCCACACCTTGATACAATTGGAAGCCGAATTAAGAATCGCCGAGATTACAAGGCTGATGATGGATTTTGACTTGGCCACTGAGCAGTTGGCAACACTCGCCAACCACGCCGATCAAAACGTTAAGGTCAGGGCGCTATTCCAGTTAGCCTTGGTCTATCACGACCAGACCGATTACGAAGAGGCACTCAAATACACGAGAAAGGGACTGAAACTCGCGCCAGATTACGTTGATCTACTGTTGTTGGAGGGGAAAATCGGGCTGAAAATACGTGCCAGGCCGACCGTTCGTCCATACCAGCCGCCCCGGATCGTCGTGCCCGGGAGACGATTCAAGCTGTATTTCGCGACCGGCGACATGGGGCTCGCGGCGATGGTCACCCCAGTTGAAGTCCGAGTCTGGACCGAGCCGGGCGGCGATGAAGAATTCTCCCGGCTCTTCCCGTTTAGCGACAACATAGGTAAGTTCGTTGGCATAATAATGACCGAGCTTGGAACAGCGAAGAAACACGACGGCACATTGCAGGTGCTCAAAAACGATAAGGTTTTCTACGACTTCTCAGAAGCCTTCAAGGAAAAACACCATATTCGAAGCAAAGCGCCAATATGGTCTGCGGTGGTCTCGAATGCCAGCACCAAGGCCGACTCCAAAAAGATAACGAGAGAAGTCAAGCGGGAGAAGAAATGATCGCAGTGGTCGCCGGCCCAAGCCTTAGTTTCGGAGCGCGCCGGCGGTGAACCCTCTGAATGGCAGGTCCGTATCGCTGATCTCGATCTCGAATTCATCTTCCAGCGCCATCACGATTTCAATCATGTCCAAGCCCATATCAAGACCTCCTGCCGTTTTCCCGGCCAACCCCACCTTCTTAATCTAACCTGACCTGTGGCCAAATCAAACAACTCCTTCACATTAGGCGCAAGTCCGCCGGTCTCCAGCAGGGCGGGGGAAGCAGGGCGGCATTTTTGTGGGCTTTGTTCGTAGGTACGACCATAGCAGGCGCGAAAACGTGGTATAGTATCAAGCGTGGGAATGCCAGCTTATGCCTGAACAAGCAAGCGACCAGGAATTGATTGCCGCCGCCAACCGGGGCGAGGCCGGGGCGATGGAGGCGCTGTACTATCGCTATCGCGACTGGGTGATGGCGCTGGCGCAGCGCTTTTGCCACCGCCCGGCGGACGCCGAGGACGTGCTGCAGGAGGTCTTCAAGTATTTCTTCGGTCGGTTCCCCGGGTTCACGCTGAGCTGTCAGCTCAAAACTTATCTTTTCCCGGTTATCAGGAACAAGTGCCTGGACCTAGTGAAAAGACAGCGACGGCTTGAACCGCTGGGGGACGAGGCTGACGAGATTGCCGCGCCCAAAGTCGCGGACGAGACGGCCGCACGGCAGCACGCGGCGGAGATAGTGGCGGAGCTGCCGGCGGAATTTCGCGAGGTGGTAATCCTGCGCTTTGTTGACGGCCTGAGCGTGCCGGAGATCGCCGAATCCCTGCATATTCCCAGCGGCACCGTCAAATCCCGGCTGCACCGCGCGCTTTTGAGCCTGCGGGAGAAACATCCCTGATTCTTTTTCAAGACCCGGGAACGTTTCGGGCTTTTCAATCGCTTAATAGCTATGGAGGACACTGTATGACGAGAGCAAACAGATCCGGCGAGCATCCGGAACTGCTCGAGATTGAGTTGCGGCGCAACGACGAGGCCCCGGCGCGGGTGCAGGAACATCTCGAACACTGCGCCGAATGCCAGGCCGCATTGGCCTCGCTGGAAAACATGGCCCACAACCTGCGCGCCGCTGACGAAGCGCCGGCGGTGTCCGCGGATACGGACCGGGCGATGCTCGAGTTTATCCACCGCCGGGCGGCCGAGGTCCAGGCGGCCGCCAGACCGGTGCGCCGCTTCCCGCGCCGGCTGGCCTGGGCCGCGGCCGCCGTGGTGTTATGCCTGGCGGGGCTCTGGGCCTGGCATGGTTCCCACGCCGGGCGCACCTCGCCGGTCATTGCCGGGCGGGCAGACATTAACGGCGATGGCGCGGTGGACATTATTGACGCGTACCTGATGGCCCAGCGCCTCGAGGCGCGCGAGGTTCCGCCGGAACACTGGGATTTTAACCGGGACGGCCGGATTGATCGCGAGGACGTGAATACCGTCGCCGCCCGGGCCGTACAACTGGACAGGGAGGGAAGCTGATGCGTATTCTGTTGACAATCATCCTGATCATTGGGGCCGGCCTCGGTTTTGCCCAAGACACCCCGGCGGAAATCGGCAAGCCCAAGGTCCGCTTCGCTACCTACGACGTGTTCATCAACTCGGGCGGGGTCGAGCTGGCGGCCTGGCAGTTCGAGCTGATATATCAACCGAAGCGGGTTGCCATTGTGGGCATCGAGGGCGGCGCCAAAGAACCGTTCCCGCCGGGCAAGCCGCCGTTTTACGATCGGCAGGGGTGGCAGGGCGGCCGGATTGTAATCGCGGCGTTCACCACAGCCAAGGAAGGGCTGCCCACCACCCGCTGCCGGATTGCCCGGCTGCACCTGCGCCTCGAAGGAGACGCGCCGCCGGAACTCGAACTCAAGCTGGTGGCGGCGGCCAGGCCGGGCGGCGAGCGGATTCCGGCGCTGCTCGAACTCGAACTCATGCAGGAGGACGTGCAGTGATCAGGTTCATCGGCAAACACCTTCAAGGTTGCGGCCTGGCGCTTGGGCTTCTGGCCGCGGGCGGTTGCGCCACCACCAAACTGGGACTGACGGGCACCGCGCCGAAACGCCTCGAACCGGACCCTGCAGTCCTGCACACTGCGACCGAATACGCCTTGACCGAGGAAGAGAAGACCGCCGCCGGCGACCCTGGGCCGGAGGAGATTGATAGCGGCCAGCAGCTCCAGCGGCGGCTGAAAATCCTCAAGGCCGAGCGGTTGACCGAAGAAGGGAAAGTGGGTTACAACAAGAAGCGGTATAAAGACGCCATTGACAAGTTTTCCGCTGCCGAAGCGCTCCTGCGGCAAGTCTCGATGAACAAAGCCGAGGTGCTGAAAAAGCTGGCCCAGGTGCAAAAATACTTGGGTTACGCGTACCATCTGTACGGCAGACAATTGCTTGATGAAGCAACGAAGGAGATTGAACTGCAGAATTTCGACAAGGCCAGAAAACTCATTGACCGGGGCGTGCAGTACGATTCCGCGTTGAAGCCACGGGCGGGTCGACTGCGGCTCAGGCTGGCCCAACGGCGCGAACAGCTCGACCTCGAATTGCGCACCAGCCCGGAATACATCCTCAGGAAACAAGGCGCTTGACCGCAGGGAAGGGGAAATGAACGTCGGAAGGAAGAATTCAGAATTCAGAATTCAGAATCCAGAATTCAGGATTCAGGAACAAGTGGAGGGCCACACTCTGTGTGGCCGCGGTCGCACGGAGTGCGACCCTCCAACAAACGAGCATCGAAAGAACGGAAACTAAGGACTAAAACAGGAGGGTAAGACATGAACGGGTTCACACACAGACGCATCTGGGCTTACAGTGGTCTGGCGCTCGCTTGCCTGATGATCGCCAGTTGCACCACCTACAGGTCACCCGAAGAAGCCCGGATAAAGGCCGAAAGGGCCACGGCCAAATACAAGAAGGAAGCCAGATATAGCAAGGCCGAAAGAAGAGCCCGGAAAAGGGCTGAAAAGGAGTACAAGATGGCCGCCAAAGAAGCCTCGCGCTTGGCGAGCTTGTCCAGCGAGGAAAGGCAGAAGGAGTTGGAGAAAGTCCGAAAAAGGGCCGCGAAAGAAGCCGTGAGCTACGCCAAGACCGTGACTGGCAGGCACCAGAAAGAAGTAAAGGCCTCGGCAGAGGCTCAGCTCAAGGCTGCAAAAGAAAGGCTGAAAAAGCTTCAGGAAAGCCAAGTATTATACATTGGTAACCCCAAGGCAAAGTATAAGCTATCGTCGCGCCTGCGCCGGAAGCTAACCGAGCGCAAGGCGCGGGAAATTGAGTTGGGAGCGGTGGACGAGGTGTGGGTGATCGAGAAGTCGGTAGCGGCGGCCTTGGTCAAGGCCAGGGCGCGGCCACGGCCGGACCTGGTGGCGGAAGACCCGAAGACCAAAAAGCTGATTCCGCTGCCGCTGCGCCACACGAGTGTCAAAGGCGAGGTCTCGGCCTACGTAGCCAAGGTGCTGGTTGAACAGCAGTTTTATAATCCGTTCACGGTGAAGATCGAGGCGACCTACATCTTCCCGCTGCCGCAGAACGCGGCGGTGACCGACTTCATCATGGTGATCGGCAAGCGGAAGATTCGCGGGCTGATCCGTGAAAAGGAGGAGGCTGAAAAGATTTACGAAGAGGCCAAGCGCCAGGGGTACGTGGCCTCGCTGCTGAAGCAGGAGCGGCCGAATATCTTTACCCAGAAGGTGGCGAACATCGAGCCGCACAAGCAGATTGACATCAACATCACCTATTTCAACACCCTGAAGTACGCCAAGGGCGAGTTCGAGTTTGTCTTCCCGATGGTGGTAGGCCCGCGCTTCAACCCGCCGGGGCACAAGAAGGGGATCGGCGCCACGGCCCGCGGCACCTCCGCCAGTTCGGTGCATGACGTGGCCGTGGAATACCTGGCGCCGAAGGAGCGCAGCGGTCACGACATCAGCCTCGAACTCGAGATTGACGCCGGGGTCGCGATTGACCAAGTATCGAGCCCGAGCCACGCGATCAACCTCGAGCGCAACGGCGAGAACAAGGCCCGGGTGACGCTTAAAGAGCACGACCAGATTCCGAACAAGGACTTTGTGCTGCGCTACTCGGTGGCGGGCCGGCGGCTCAAGACGGCGTTCATGTACGATTTGGACGAGAAAAAGGGCAACACCTTCACGCTGGTGCTGCTGCCGCCGAAGTTGTTGAAAGATGTACCCCAGCAGCCGCGCGAGATGGTCTTTGTGGTAGATTGTTCCGGCAGCATGTCCGGGCGGCCGCTGGCCAGGGCCAAGGACGCCGTGCGCCGTTGCCTGAAGAGCCTGGACCGGAACGACAGCTTCCAGATCATCCGCTTCTCCGAATCGGCCTACTCGCTGGGTAAGAAGCCGATCCCGGCGACCGCGGGCAACATCGAACGCGGCCTGGCTTACGTGAAATCGCTTAATTCCGGTGGCGGCACAATGATGATCGAAGGCATTAAGGCCGCGCTGGACATGCCGCACCACAACGAGCAATTGCGCGTGGTTTCCTTTATGACCGACGGCTACATCGGCAACGAGGATGAAATCCTGGCCGCCATCAAGAAGAAGCTCGGCCCGGCGCGGATCTTCAGCTTTGGCGTGGGCAGCTCGGTGAACCGCCATCTGATCGAGGGCATGGCGCGGGTGGGCCGCGGCGCGGCGGCCTTTGTCGGGCTGGACGAGGGTTCGAGCAAGGCCGTGGACGGGTTTTACGAGCAGGTGAAGCACACGGCGCTGGCGGAGATCAAGATTGACTGGGGCGGCCTGAAGGTGAAGGACGTGTATCCGAAACGGCTGCCGGACCTGTTCGTCGGCCGCCCGATTATGATTAGCGGCCGATTCGCGGGTAAGAACCCGGGCGAGATCAAGATCAGCGGCATGGCCGGAGGCAAGCGGCAGAGCTACACGGTCAAGCTCGACTTGGCCGAAAATGGCGCGCGGCACGAAGGCATCCGCTACGTGTGGGCGCGGCATAAGATCGCCGAACTGAGCCTGGCTGAGATTTACAACCCGTGCAAAGAGCTTAAGGACGAGTTGATCCGGTTCTCGACCGAGAACCGGGTGCTGTGCCAGCATACGGCTTTCCTGGCGGTGGATGGCTCGCGCCGGACCAAGGGCCAGCACGGCATCTCGGTGAAAGTGCCCGTGCCCATGCCCGAGGGCGTCAAATACGAAACTACCGTAACCGAGTAGGCGTCCCGATATGTCGGGACGGCGCTTGGAGGGCCACACTCCCGTGTTTTTTCCGTTTCGCGGTCGCACGGAGTGCGACCCTCCAGGAAAGGTTCCGCCCGGCGGTCGGGACCTACTTGGCGGTCGGGACCTACTTCCGCAGGATTTTCTTTTTGTCCGGTTGCATCGCCGCGCGTTCACGCTATCTTAGTTGGATACACGGCTGAATTTTATCAGGATGCCGGACACGATGCTGGTTCTTAATATCATTCGGGTAATCAGCTTACTCGGGTTGCTGATCCTTTTCTGCGCCTATGTGGGGGAGGCGTGGCAGCGGTCCCGGGACCAGGCGGTGCTATGCGTGGTCGTGCCGTTTTACGTCTATTACTTCGCCTTTATCAAGAGCACGCGGGCGCCTGGATTCCGGCTGGCGCTGATTATCTCGACCGCGCTGCTGCTGCTGCCGCAATTCTTCTTTCTGCTGAAAGAGTTCTGGTCGGTCATCTTCGGCTGAAGCCATTCGGGGACCGGCGAAAGAGCAATCTGTCGGGGCGGATTGCATTCCAACCGTGTGGGGAACATATTATTGATCTGGAGCCGGTGTTTCACGTTTTCCGTTGAATGAGGAAGTGGCGCTCGTGCTTTATTTGTATTCTTACGGCCAGGGGTTTCTGGAGCTGACGTTTATTCTGGTGTCGCTCATGCTGTTGCACCGGCTCCGGCAAGTAATTGGTTCGGCGCCGTACTACCTTTGCCTGGGGGCGCTGCTGGTTTTCGCTCAGATTGTGACGGCTACGGGGCTGGGGATTGCCCATCCCAGCCTGATCCGGCTCGGCCCGGTCATCTTTTTCACCCCGTTCATGGCGCTGCTGCTGATCATGTATATCGTGGACGGCACGCTCGAGGCTCAGCGCCTGATTTGGGCGGTCCTGTGTGTGGTCGGCATCTTTTTCTATCTGGCGTATCTGACCGAGAAACAGGTATTCGCTCCTTTCTATGTGGTGGACACTCGGTTCAGCAAGGAACAAGTTACGGAAATTTTCAGTCTCAGCCAGCTCGCCATGATGGCTTCGCTGCTGTCCATCCTGGTTGAGTTCCTGGTCTTGCCAATCGTCTATGAGCTTATGCGGCACCGTAGGTTCGGGGTCGGGGTCTCGGTCACCTGCGCGCTGATCTCAACCCAGGTGATTGACGCGTTTTTCTATCAGCTTGTGACCAATCCGGTCGGCGCGCACTGGTGGGAATCGCTGCGCCATGTGTTTATCATCCGCGCGGCCGCGATGCTTTGGGTGAGCTTTCTGACCGTGACCTACCTGAAAATGCGCCGGGTCCGCCAACTCCACGAGAGCTTGTCCCGCCACCCGTTGGATATTATCACGGCGTTCGTTGGCGGTTATGGTCAGGCACAGAAATTGCAGGCCAACGTGCGCGAGTGGGAGGGCCGCTACCGGATGGTGGTGGAAAATGCCCACGACCTTATTTTCCTGATCGGCGAGAACGGTACGATCCTCGACGCGAACCGCACCGTCGTCAAGCATTCCGGCTACAGCATCGAGGAACTGCTGCAACTGCAAATCCAGAAACTGATCAAGAGCGGACTCGAGTGGTCCGGGGTTTGGGGCCGGCTTTTTCGCCGGCTCGGTCCCGAACACTGGGAAATTACCGGCAAGGTCTTCTCGTGCGAGTGTGTTATGGCCAGCCGCCAGGACGCCGAGATCACCCTGGAAACCGCCGCTTCAGCCCTTTTCATCCGGCAGAACCACGCCGTGCTGCTGGTGGCCCGCGACATCACCGAGAGAAAGAAACTGGAGAGTGAGCTTGCCGCCAAGCAGGACCAGTTCGTTCATGCCCAGCGGATGGAGGCGGTCGGCAAGCTCGCCGGCGGCATCGCTCACGACTTCAACAACCTGCTGCACGCCATTCAGGGCAGCATTGACAACCTCGAAAGGGCGGTCAAAGGCGATTCCCGCATGGAACAACTTCTGAGCAATATCTCGACCGCCACCGGCCAGGCCGCCAATCTCACCAGCCAGCTTCTCGGCTTCGCCCGCGGCGGCAAGTACCGGGTCGAGCCGATCACCGTCAGTGAGCTGGTCCGCGAGACCGCGGATCTCTTCCGGCCAATGTCCGGCAAAAGGATCAAGCTGAAGGTGGCGGTCCATCCCGACCCGCTGCAGATCGAGGGCGACTACACCCAACTCCAGCAGGTGTTTCTGAACATGCTGATTAACGCCATGGAAGCACTGCCGGCGAAGAACGGCGCGATTGTTTTCCGCGCCGAGCCGGCTACGGAGCACACGCCGGGCCTGGATAGCCGACCTGAAACCGTGGCGGGAAAAGATTTCGTGGCCATCCGCATAAAAGATGACGGCGCCGGGATTGATGCGGAGATAAAGGCCCGTATATTTGAGCCGTTTTTCACCACGAAAAAGGCTGCCGGCACAGGTATGGGCCTGGCGATGGTCTACGGGTGTATCGAAAACCACAACGGCTGGATTCACGTGGCGAGCGAACCGGGCAAGGGCACGGAATTCTTTATCTTCCTGCCCCGGATGCAATGAACTGAGCAGAAGAATTCAGGAGCCAGGAGCCAGAATTCAGAATCCAGAATTCAGAATCCAGAATTCAGAATGCAGGATGCAGGATTCAGGATTCAAAAGCAAACACTAAGTGCTAAGCACTAAACAGGAGACACTAGCTGATGAGTTCCCCCGTGCGGGTCGTGCTGGCGGGCTGCGGCGGCATCTGCCGTGCCTGGCTGAATGCCGTTAAGGACAGCCCTGAGGTCGAAATCGTCGGCCTCGACGATATCAACGAGGAAAACATGGCCAAGGTCGCCGGGGAATTCGGTTTCGAGAAGCTGCCGCGGAGCACGGAGTTGGCCCCGCTGTTGGCCGAGTTAAAACCCGACGCGGTTTTTGACTGCACGGTGCCCGAGGCCCACGTCCAGATTACCATCACCGCCCTTGAACACGGCTGCCACGTCCTCGGCGAAAAACCCCTGGCCGACAGCATGGCCAACGCCCGCAAAATGGTCGAGGCCGCCCGGGCCGCCGGGAAGATTTACAGCGTTATCCAGAACCGCCGCTACCAGCCCGCCATCCGCTCGTTTCGCAAATTCATCGACAGCGGCAAGCTCGGCCGGGTCTCCACGGTTAACGCCGATTTTTATATCGGCGCGCACTTCGGCGGCTTCCGCGACCACATGCAACACGTGCTGCTGCTGGACATGGCTATCCACAGCTTTGACCAGGCCCGGCTCATCACCGGCGCCGATCCCGTCAGCGTCTACTGCCACGAGTGGAACCCGCACGGCTCGTGGTATGACCATGACGCTTCGGCCCAGTGCATCTTCGAGATGAGCGGCGGTCTGGTTCTCAACTATCGCGGCAGTTGGTGCAGCGAAGGACTGAATACCAGTTGGGAATGCCAGTGGCGCGCCGTTGGCGAGAAGGGCACGGTCGAATGGAACGGCGGGGATAAGTTCGAGGTCGAACTGGTTAAGGCAAGCGCCGGCTTCTCCTCCGAACTGGCCCGTGAGGAACTGCCCATCGAGACGCCGCCGGGCATGGAACTCGGGCATGAAGGCGTCATCACCGAATTTATCCGCTGTGTCCAGCACGGCGGGACCCCCGAGACCGTCTGCACCGACAATATCAAGAGCCTGGCAATGGTTTTCGGTGCCATCGAAAGTGCCGAAAAAGCGCAAAAAATAAACATCCAAGTCTAATCAACTGTAAGGACTTAACAATGGCTGACTACAGCAAAGAAGACATCCGGATGGGCACCTTGGTAAACACGACCGGCAACCCCGCCGAATACATCCGGCAGATTCTGCCGCACGGCTTCGAGAGCTTCGAGCTCACCTTCTGGGCGGGGGTCAGCGTTCCCGAGCTCGAGCGTATCGCCGGCGAGGTGAAGGAAGCCCTCGGTGATTCCGGCGCCATCATCAGCTCTCTCGGCGTCTATGGTAACCCGCTCGGAAACGAGGACAAGGACAAGGACTGCGTCACCACCTGGGAAAAACTCATTGATAATGCCCAACTCTTCGACGCCGACGTAATCTGCGGGTTCGCCGGCCGGGTCCGCGGCAAACCCATGGACGAGTCAATGCCCCGGTTCAAGGAAGTGTTCGGCGAACTCGCCAAACGCGCGGCAGACAAAGGGCTGCGCCTGGCCTTCGAGAACTGCGACATGGGCGGAGACTGGCAAAGCGGCGACTGGAACATCGCCCATAATCCCACCGCCTGGGAAATGATGTTCGACGCCGTGCCCGGCGACACCCTCGGCCTCGAATGGGAGCCCTGCCACCAGATGGTCAGCCTTATTGACCCGATTGCCCAACTCCGCGAGTGGGCGCCCAAGGTCTTTCATCTCCACGGCAAGGACGCCACGGTCATGTGGGACGTTATCCGGCGCTACGGCATTGACGGGCCAAAGCCCTTCGCCTATCATCGCACCCCCGGCTTCGGCGACAGCAACTGGACCGACATCATCAGCATCCTGCGCCTGAACAAGTTCAAGGGCGCCATTGACATCGAGGGCTGGCACGACCCCGTCTACCGCGGCGACCTCGAGATGACCGGCCAAGTCCACGGCCTGAACTACCTGAAGTCCTGCCGCGGCGATTCCTACGTCCCCAACCCCGAAGAATAAGCCACGCTTAATCGTAATCTTAATCGTAATCGCGATTTTGCCGGCCCTAAGCCGGGCCGCCGGGAATTTCCGAAAAATTTACCCGAACCCGCTTGTACCGGACGAAGCCCGGGGTATACTGCTGTCGTCGAGAGCTCAGAATCCTGCTCCTCACTGAACACTGAATACTCCCAACAACCATGGCTGTTCAACAAAATAAGAAGTCCAAGCAGAAGGTCCGGTCGCGCCACGCCGCTAACCGTTATACAGGCGTGCAGGCAGGCAAGTGCGGCCACTGCGGCGCCCCGGCCCGGCCCCACCGCGTCTGCCCCGCTTGCGGCCATTACAAAGACCGCCAGATACTCGACATCACCGTCGAATAACCCCTTCTCCCCTCTTCCTCCCGAAAGGTTACAGCAGGGGATGGGTGAGGCGGACTGGGCCGATCAGGGTCGGGTTTCCCGGGGGTTGGTTCACCAGCAGTTCTTGCCAGTCGGCTTGGTCCAGGCGTAGAGCGCCCAGGTGAAGGGCCAAGGACCAGCCGGGCGTATACTCGGCAGCCTGCGGATAAGGCCAGGTTTCCGGGTTGCGGATATAGGGCAGCATGAACTCGAGGGCGTGGCGGAAGCCCAGGTCTTCAAGCGAGGTCCAGTTATAGAGGTCCACGCCACGCTGGTAGGCGAGTTCGCAGATGATGGCGTGGCCGTCCAGGTTGTTCATCGCACAACTGAACGAATTGGCCCGGCTCAACTCCGCCGGGCATGAGCCGTCGGGCTGCAACTGGCTGGGGATAACAAAGCTGCGATAGTGTTCGAATAACGAATTCAGCGCCGCCTCATAATCGGTGAAGATCGCATAAGCGATTACCTGGGCGAGATAGAAAGTGGCGTGAAGGTCATTTCGGCGGGCCTCTTCTTTGCCATAGGCACTGCTGATCAGCCAGTCGTTATACACGCGGAACCACTCGAGCAGACCGTCCTGGTTCCTTGGGCTCCAGTAGGGCGTACCTTCCAGATATTTCGCGACCTGCACCACGCCGAGCAGACAGGCGGCATCAATAATGCCATCGCTCCGGCCATCGCACACGCCCGGTATGCCCTGGCCGTAAGCCAGGTTGGGATGCATGACCGTGGCCGTGTCCAGGAACCAGCGGCGCAGCAGCATGGCGGCCCGGCGGGCATAGGCATGGTTTCCCAAAATGTAAAAATCGGTCCCGAGGTCGGTGATGGCGGCGGCCATGTCCTGCAGGCAACGGCAGGTTTCCCGGGCACTTCCAGGGTTGAGCTCGCCGTCGCGCCAGATCCAGGGCCCGTCGGGATTATCCGGGTCGGGCCACCAGTCGGGCGCCATGCTGCAGTAGTCGTGCGGGTCGCCGCTGGGGGCCATTTCATCGGTAGAGGTTACGCTCCAAGGGCCCTGCTCGAGGGTTGCCTCGGCCCGGCGGCTCAAGGCCCTGGCCTCGGGCACAAGCGGGGATTCACCGCTTGCCAAGTCTTGCTTGATCGCCGCAAGCTCGGATTCGTTTGCGTAGATAAAACTCATCTTGCGGTCACGACGTACTTTATCGTTTGCCGGTGAATGCCGGGACAAACACCCGTGCTTCAGGTTGAATACTCTATAATTCCTAAAACCGTAATGCAACCCGGCAACGCCAATTTATTGATAGTCCCCCCCCGCCGGCCTCCGGATTCTTCACAACCAGCCAGACGACAAGACGAAGTGCGGAAGTGGCGTTTTCCGTTCCCCGAATTGCCGGCCGGCTCACGGCGTTGCGGGTTTCACCAGCAGTTGCGTGCTTAATTCGTGGCTGGTCGCCGGGGCGGCGCGCAGGATGAGGTGATACACGGGTTCTTTTTCACCGTCAATGAAATCTTCTTCACCCGACTCGGCGATGCTTTTCCAGTTTGGCGTTACCACCAGCTCCGCTTTCCTGCCGCGGGTAAGCCAGCCGGCAGCCGTTTTCCGCCAGGGATAGCGGCTGTGAAGATGGAAGGCGACGCAGCGCTCTTCGGTCAGTTCCACCCGGTCAATGACGGTGAACTCAGTGGGCGTAGCGCTTTCGATCTCGCGAATACAGGTCTTCACCACCTCACCCCAGGCA
>SDBT01010758.1_pt1 | contig 14752 bp, 10 predicted proteins | sample 2277101 | NCBI WGS metagenome assembly SDBT01 (sample SAMN10404973, study PRJNA504765) | marine sediment metagenome | isolation source: marine sediment core GS10_PC15, 103 cmbsf | place: Arctic Ocean: Southern Knipovich Ridge | collected 2010
CAACGGCCACGGTAAAACCCACACCCAGGGCATCGGCCAGGAAACCCAGGAGAGGGGCCAGCAGGGCGACCATCAGGGCCTTTAACTGAGATTCCCCGGACAACCCGGAGGCCATCACCTTAGCCGAAATCAACTCACTCACGTAGGAAACGGCCAGGGGCCGGCGAAGATTGAAGAGCATGTAGAAGAGGATGAAGAGAGCCACAGAGACTGTAGCCAGCTCCGCTTTAAGAAACAGGCCGGTAAGGCCGATAAGCACGGCACCCAGCAGGTAGGCGCCATTGATTGCCCTGGGCAGCGATTGAATCTTTTCCAGCACGGTTCCGGAAACTTGAGAAGCGAACGAAGACAGCAGGAACAGCAGGAAATAGATCGACCCATTTAGCACCGCAATACGCCTGGTCCCCGCTAAACCGATCAGAAGCGGGAGAGAGAGCGCCAGGGTCTGGAGGACCGGCTGTATGTAGTCTTTTACTGATTTAAAGGCCGAATCAAAAGAGGCAGAACCGAACAGGACCCGCAGAAAGCGGGGATTGCGAAAAATGTTTATGAAGTCCAGGGTGGTGGATTTAATCTGTGCCCAGGCATCCCTCCAGGCGCTGCCGGTTGGGCGGGTGGCGGCCTCAGCTGAGCCGGCTGCACCGGCGGTCGCACCGATACCGGCCGCACCATCGAGACTGGAGGGGTAGGAAATCATCAGAAAAAGGGCGGCGATGTAGGGCAGTACCGAGGCGATGAACACGATACGATATTGCCCGCTTGAAAACACTAAGACCGCGGCAATGAGAGCGGAAAGGGCGGAACCCCTCTGGGAGCAGGCACGGGTATGCCCGTAATAGGCGACCTTGTTTTCCGATTGCCCTGTTTGCCGGAGATACTCGAAAATCATGGCTTTGTGGGTGCCTGTGCGGAAAGCCTCACCCATGGCGAAGAAGATCATGGCCAGTGCATAGAGGGCATAATGAGGGAAGAAATAGAAGATGACAAATGAGCAGATATAGGCCAGGAAGGAAAAGACCATGGAGCGCCGCCGTCCATAGGCATCGGCAATAATCCCGGTGGGAAGCTCCAGGATATTCGTAGTCAGTTCACGAAGAGAAATAAGAGTGCCGATCTGCAGAAAGGAGAATCCCATTTCCCTGAAAAACAGGATAATAAATGGATCGAAAAAGCGGAGATTCTTTAAAAACCCGTAGAAACAAAACTTGTAGTACTGTTTGTCTCGGACTATCGTCGACACGGCGCTGCTTTCTAAAAAAAATAGCGGTGAAGGGACTTGAACCCCTGACAAAGCGGATATGAGCCGCTTGCTCTACCGACTGAGCTACACCGCCCTTCATTAACTACCGTCTTGGGAGTGAGCGGCAGATCGCTTGAACTATAACAATCTCAAGCCCCGACTGTCAAGCAACGGTAAAAAGCGGGGCGACTTCACGAAGCAGCTATTATCTTCTGCCAAAAGCGCACCCTAAAAACTTGAGATTTTTCTTGACCGAGTTTGGGAATGATCTTACAATCCATCTCGATGACCCATGAACATTCTCTTACCGTCCGGAGTTATGAATGCGACATCGATCAGAACAAACGGCCGGTTCGTTTACCGCCTGAGTTGGATATAGCGGAACTCGTGCCATGCGTATAAGCGCACGCCTTAAGAGCCAGTTTATCAAGGCCCTCTCTCAATCAATGAGCGTGGCCCAGATGGAGAAGCTGGCTGACAGGGTCATCCATGATTACAACCTTCACCGTCAGACCGGTTTTCCGGAAACAATACCAATTCCACAGCTTGACGCAGCCCGGCAGATTACCCAGGACATGCTCGACCAGGGTTTTTTGAGCCGTTTTGCCGAGGTGCTCATCGATGTCGACAGGAACGGTGTCATGGGCAGATCCATTACCATACATCCACTGCCCCAGATCATCGACGAGATAGAGTCACTGGGTCTGGTCTTCAACGAGGAGTACGGTATCTTTGTGGAAGGCGAACAAGTCAAAACCAAGGGCTGGGGTATCCTGCGTGAAGGTTCCATCTACGAGCTTTCCTTTCTGCGTCTGGACATTGTCGGGAACTCCGAACTGGTGCGTACATTTCCTGAAGTGCAAGTAGCGCGGGCCTACGCCGATCTGCAGGCCCTGTTTGCCAAGATTGTGGAAGGCCGGGAAGGTCGAGTATGGACCTGGGAGGGAGACGGCGGCCTGGCTGCTTTTTATTTTGCCAATAAAAACATCCAGGCGGCCCTGAGCGGAATGGAAATTCTGCTCGAGATGTTTATGTATAACCTTTTTGATTGTCCCATAGCGAAACCCTTGAGTATTCGCCTGGCCGTGCATACCGGCCCCAGTCATTTTTACGAGAATGTCAAGCAGATTCAAAGCGATACTCTCCGACGGCTGGAACAATTGGAATCACGCTACACCGCAACCAACAACCTGACCATCTCGCCCGGTGTCTACTCCGACATGGGAACAAAGCTGGCCAGCTTCTTCAAACCCTTCGAGGTTTCGGCCGGCAATTTCCTGCATAAATACAGTTTGGGCTGGGAGTAAATCGTGGATGTTTTAGTCTTTACGAACAGTCGCAAGCTTAAGGGTTGTTTCCAGTTCACCCGCAAAAACAGCCGTTTGTCCCTGCCCCAGTTTTTTCCCCGGCAGGATTTGAAGAAAAATATCAAAAGCTTGGACAAGGTGACGCTGGTCTATCTTGACCTCGGCGATATATCCGCAGAGGAGCTGCCCGCAATCCTTCGTCTTCTGTCACGAAACCCAAAGATACTCTTTGGGCTGATCGACCCGGACCACAAGCTGCAAGACCCAGCCCAGGTGTTTTTCAGAGGGGGCGTGGACTACATTGGCAAGAGCATTCTATCGACAGGAATCGACGCAAAGCGATTGAATTTGGTAATCGACTGTGCCCGGGCCAAAACAAACGTTTCTGCATTGTTTGATCAGGACAAAACGAAAAGCTATCCCGGTTATATTCCTTCCGGTAAGGACTGGCGGAATGTAGTCGCTGGGCAGGAATACTCCTTCTGCCTGATGTTTATTGAGCTGGACGGGCGGGAGGAGATGGAAAAAAAATATGGGTTGAGGAATTTGGGCATTGCCCTCGACTCCTTCCGAAGCTTTATCGATAACAGCGTTAAGCCCTTCCACGGCCGACTGTGGATCTGGTCACGCTTCGGAGGAATCATTCTCTTCCCCTTCGACGGCAGTGGCTGCCCTCAGCTCAAGTGCGGATTCAAACTCATGCTTTCCAAGCACCTTTACGATATCGAAGAATCGCTCTTTCCCAACTTTATTTCCTTTCGATTGGCCTTGCATATTGGCAACACGGTGTTTACCAGGGAAAATACGGGGAACATCATCTCGGACAGTCTGAACTTCATCTTTCACCTGGGTCAGCAGTACGCCAAGCCGGGTCAGTTCTACGTGTCGGAGTCCGTTCTGCATCTGGGCCGGGAAGAGCTCAAGGGGTTTTTCAGTGACTCCGGTATCTTTGAAGGCAGGACTATTTACCAAATGCGTTTACCCGATCACGGGCAGAACGAGGTCTGAAGATGTCGATAAAAAGTTTCGTTCGGTTCAAACACAGATTTCTATTTCTCTTTGCCCTGGCCTCGGTCTTAACCATTATCTCCGGTGTTTACTTTGTTCGTTTTTTAGCAAAACCGAGCACGGGCCTGGTGGTGAATTATCCCGAAGTGATCAACCTGGAAGGTAAGATCATTTTTTCGCCCAAAACGCCCTTTTCGCCGGCAGTGGCCTCGGGGTTGAAGGCCAATACCGACCAAATCATCAGCATCAATGGCCTGGCGGTAAAGACCATAAGAGACGTGGTCGAAGCGGACGCATCGATCTGGCGGTTCGATCCAATTCCTGTTGAGATCGTACGTAATGGTGTCCTCGAGCAGACCATTCTCATTACACCGGCCATTACCCTTGCCCGTCTGGACTGGGTATTTGCCCTGATCTTCTGCATTGCCCTGGCCTTTACGGGTTTCTACCTGATCATTCATCTGCCGGAGGATACCGCTTCCAACTTCATTGCTCTGGCCGCTCTTTTCTACCTGGTTTTTACCGCTTTAAAACCGTTTTACTACGAGAGCTTTTTCTCGAACCTGCTCGTGCATGTGGGCCGCTTAACGCCCTGGTTTATGGTTTTCTTCGGGATATACTTCCCGACGGCGAAGGGAAAGGTTTGGCTGCGCCGGACCGTCGTGTTTTCAATACTGGCCCTTTATTTGGTCTATATAGGCATCCGCATGGTCTATTTTCAGGCCTGGGCGGAAAGCGGGGTTGAGATTTGGCTTATCCGCTACCGGTTTCTGGGCAAGCTGCATAATATTGCCGACGGCATCGCTTTCTTAATCTATGCTGTGCTGCTGCTCGGTTCCTACTTTAAGAATCCGCATCTCAAGGAGAAACGGCAGATCGAGTGGATTCTGGCCGGATTTTTAATAGGTATTCCACCCTATTTCTTTCTCGACCAGCTGCCGATCATCCTGGGTGGGGCTCATGGCTTGCGTATCAGCATGGGCAACTTCGCCAACCTTTTTCTCAGCTTTGTCCCGCTCTTCTTCATTGTCGGACTGCTGAAACACGGCGTTTTCAATATCAAGTATTTCATTAACCGCTACCTGGCCTATGTGCTTCTGGCTTTGCTTATCTTCTCCTTCTTTACCGTTTTATATGAACCGATACAAGCCATGTTCATCAGCAGCTATGGGCTGCCGGCTCATGTGTCCGCTTTCCTGGTGGTCACACTACTCTTCATTCTGCTCATCCCCCTGCGGACGATGCTGACCAATCTATTGGAGCGCCTGTTCTATCGAAGTCACTACAAGAGCTCGCTCGAGTACTCGGCCAACCTGGAAAAACGTAACATGGAGTTGCGGTTGATTATTGACGAGCTCAACCGACAGAATATTCGCAGCTTCCAAACGGACAAATTGAGGGAATTACGCGGGATAATCACCGGAATTGCCCATAGGGTCAACAACCCGGTCAATTTTATTTCCAGTTCCCTGCGCTCACTGGACAAGAGATTGAAGAACCTGTTCAAAAAGTTGGATGACAGGAAACTGCCGTCCCGGGAGCTCGAGTCGCTCCGAACCGATATGGTCCGCTTTCTACAGATCGCCCAGGAAGGCAACTTCGAGATAAGGGATTTCATCCGCAACCTGGTCTCCCTGGTGGGATCACGTTCGACCATTCCTGTCAGCGTGAATGTTTCGCACTTGCTTAAGAATGCCGAAATGGAATTGCAGGAAAAACATGGACAGGTGAACCTGCAATTCAAGATAAAGAGTGATGTAAAGCTAACCTGCTATCCGGGCGAACTGATCCAGGCGCTCTATTACGTGCTGGAAAACGCCGTAGAGGCGGGAGAAGATGGGCAGATCTGCATCGAGGCCGAAGAGATCGATGGCTACCTGGTCATCCAAATTGAGGATCACGGGATCGGCATCGACGACCTGAATAGCAAAAAGATTTTTGATCCCTTTTTCTCTACCAAAGTCGACCACGAAGGTCTGGGTCTCTACTTCTGCCGAACCATTGTGGAGCGAAACTCCGGTTCCATCGAAATCGAAAGCAGGCCCGGTGCGGGCACCCGGGTCAAGCTGATCCTGACGCAAACCTTTTGAACAAAATTACAATCTACACCGACGGCGGATGCTCCGGCAATCCCGGGCCGGGAGCGTGGGCCTTTGTCCTTCTGGCTGGAAATACGCGGGTGGAGCGCAGTGAGGCGAGCCCCTCGACGACCAACAATCGAATGGAGCTCAGCGCCGTTATCGCCGCTCTGCAGGAGGTTCGCCGGCACGACGACTGGAAGTTCGGCGCCATAGAGATCTTCACCGATTCCCGCTACCTGGAGCAGGGAATCACCCTCTGGATCTACCGCTGGGAAGGGAATAACTGGAAAACCAGCGCAAAAAAACCGGTAAAAAACCAGGATCTTTGGAAAGAGCTCCGCAGCCAGTCCAAGCCGCTGCAGATACGCTGGAACTGGCTGAAAGCCCACGCCGGAAACGAGCTCAACGAAGCCTGCGATCGAATGGTGCAGGAAGCGATGGGTCGGCTTTAGGGCCCCCCTGATCGATCGCTTTGGATCGAGTTGGTATTTCAGTCTTCTCGTAAGCTGCGCTTACGTTTGAAAATTCCTTTTGGGTTGTGGGCTGTAGCCTTCGATACGTTTCTATCTGCGCATTGACAAAAAGATCTCGTCGAAGTCGTGATGCCTGCCCAGAAAAGCCTCAAACACCTCTCGGCTAAAGGCCTGTTCACCGGTGCTTCCGCTGCGATCATCCAAGCGAATCAGCTGGAGCGCTTTTTCGTTCTCCTGGATCGAGCTTTCGCTCCAGTTTGATGATGTGGGGCATGGAGACCTTGCCGATATCGTGGATTGCCGCCACCTGGCCGATCCGGAGACAAACGTTTTTTTTCATTCCCATAGTCCGGGCGATAATCTCGGAGTAGCGGTTAACCCGAAGGATGTGTTGACCGGTCATTTCATCACTAAACTCGGCCGCTGCACACAGGCCGGTTATCGATTGCAAAAACTTGGCTTCGTTGGCCTGGGCCAGGCTGACCAGTGAGTTAACTGTCCTGGCCGTGTTAACGATTGTTTCCATGGCAAAACGGTCGGTCTGGTCGATCCGGTGTTCTTTATTGAAGGCGATAATCGAAATTTCTTCCTCGTGATAATTAATGAAGTTGTAGAGGGGGAAATTCAGGAATTCTTTCACCCTGTTGTCAAAGGGATGGGCTTTTTCGAACTCGTCGGTGGAATCGTAGTCGGAGCGCTCGGCCGACACCACCCGGGCTGTACTCCGCGAAAGCCAGATCGGCGCTGGTGATGTACGCGAAACCCTTACCGAAACTGACGTCAGGAGCCTCCCGTCCTGCATCTTGTACACCCGGCCGCTCAAATCGCCGCGTTGATCACTCTCGGTGATAAAAACGCCTGCATAGCCGTCCATAAGGATTAGCCGGGCCAGGCGCTCGCTGCTGTCGTCATGAACCACCAGGTCTGGGAGGGAAGAGCGGATTTCAATGCTGAAATTCCGGATTGTGGCGAGACGGGTATCCAGATTTTTACGCTCGGTGATATCTTCGAACCAGACCAGGACATCCGTGCTGCGGGACATCTTCTTGGCCTTGACCCGGTACCACTTGTCCAGGGCCGGTGAATAAGCTTCTTCTTTCCACGATACTTCCCCGGGCTGCTCGCAACGGGCCAGAAATTTCCGGCAGGTCGCCTGATCGAGCAACTGCCCGATATTCTCGATTCCCAGTTCTTTGAGCAGTGCCCGTGTATTGCCGGTAGAAGCCAGAATGCGGCCGGCAGCGTTCATGATAAAGGCCGGATCGGTCCGTTCTCGGTACAGCTGCAGTAGACAGTCACGGTTCCTGGTTCTGAACTTGAGGATCGACTGGAAAAAGGACTGCACCAGGAGGGGGATGACGTAAGGAATAGGTGAATTGAAAATATGATGTCCCAGGCCTAAGTCTATGACCACGCCGATGATCAGGGCAACCATGTAGTTGAGCGGCCGAATCAGCTCGAGGCCGAAGAATGTTAAATAGATACGTATTAATCCCATGGATCCTCGCCAACGAGTATAGCGTATCGCAGGCGTAGCCCGCAACTTCTTCTGGAACTTACGCTAAAAGCCTTGTAGGTAAGGAATGGCCGCGGAATCGCACTCAATTTGTTGTGTTGAATTTTGAAAGAGGTATAATATTGATTATATTTCTCTTTTAGGGAGGAAAAAGTTGTGAAGTTATATACACGCCGCCAGGTGGTTTACGCGGCACTGACCGGCGGCGTTGCCATCGTCGCCTTGGCTGCAGCCCTTGGTTTTCTGCGCCTGCCAGAGAAATTCCTGCCAGGAGATTTCTTGTCAGAACCGGCCCTTGAATGGGAACAGCCCCTTATCATCGGTAAGCCCGTACAGTATACCGGCCCGGTGGTCAACGACGAAGAAAACAACATACAGATCTACGAGCGGCTCAACGAGGCCGTCGTCAATATCACTTCGGTGACTTTCGAGTACAACTGGTTCTTGGAGCCGATCCCCCGGGAAGGCACGGGGTCGGGCTCGATCATAGACCAGCGCGGCCACGTACTTACCAACTACCACGTGATCAAAGGCGCCGAAGAGCTCTTCATTACCCTGGCCGATGGTTCTTCCCATGAAGGCAAGGTGGTGGGTGTCGATCCGGAAAACGACCTGGCCGTGATAAAGTTCGATCCTAACGGACGGGGGCTTACCATCATTCCTTTCGGCGACTCAGGGCAGCTCAAAGTGGGTCAGAAGGTCCTGGCCATCGGTAATCCCTTCGCCCTGGATAGAACATTGACCACAGGAATCGTCTCCGGTCTGGGCCGCCCGGTTAAAACCGACAGCGGGATCGTGATTCGGGAGATGATCCAGACCGACGCCTCGATCAATCCCGGAAACTCAGGCGGCCCGCTCCTTAATTCCCGGGGAGAAATGATCGGCGTAAACACGATGATCTTTTCTCCCTCCGGCGGGTCGGTAGGGATCGGCTTTACCGTACCAATCGACACGGCCCGCAGAATAATTCCCGACCTCATCCGCTACGGCCGGGTAAACCGGGGCTGGATCGACATCATCCCGGTGCAGTTGTTTCCGGCCCTGGTCCGCTACGCCCGGCTGCCTGTCTCCAATGGTGTCCTGGTCTCCAAGGTCGATCCGGGTTCATCGGCCGAAAAGGCGGGCCTGCGCGGCGGTAAGAACGCCGTCCGTTATGGGCGTTCGATTATCTATCTGGGAGGCGACATAATCATCGAAGTGGACCGGCTGGAGATAACATCGCTCCATGATCTCCTGGGTGCACTGGAAGACAACAAACCCGGAGAGATAGTGGAGGTGAAGGTCTTACGCGGCAGGAAAGAGATAAGCCTCCAGGTTAAGCTGTCAAAACGGCCGGAAAGCTTTCGGTGGTAGACCTTAGATGAATCAACTCCAGGTCGTATCTCCCTTTTCGCCTGCCGGCGATCAGCTCCAGGCAATACAGGCACTCACGCGGGGACTGAAAGAAGGCTTTCGCCGGCAGACTCTAAAGGGGGTCACGGGATCGGGAAAAACCTTTACCATGGCCAAGATCATCGAAGAGTATCAGAGTCCGACCCTGGTGATCTCTCACAACAAGACCCTGGCTGCTCAGCTCTACCGGGAGTTCAAGGACTTTTTCCCGAACAATGCAGTCGAGTATTTTGTTTCCTATTACGACTACTACCAGCCGGAAGCTTATGTTCCGGGCAAAGACCTGTATATTGAGAAAGACGCCTCCATTAACGAAGAAATCGACAGGCTGCGCCTATCGACCACCGCATCGCTGTTGGAACGACGGGACGTAATCGTTGTGGCCACGGTTTCATCCATTTACGGGATCGGAAATCCCCACGACTACCGGGACATGCGTCTGGAATTAAAACTCGGTGAGTCTATAGACCCGCATGGCCTGCATCGCCGGCTGATCAGCCTGCTCTACAAGCGGAACGATTCGAGTCTGGAGCGGGGACGTTTTCGGGTCAGAGGGGATGTGCTGGAAATCTTTCCTTCCTATGCCACAGAGGCGGTGCGCGTGGAGTTCTTCGGTGACGAGATAGAACGGATACGCAGAATCAATCCCCTGACAGGCGATGCCGTGGCAGAGCTTGAATTTTTTTTGATCTATCCGGCCAAGCATTTTGTAACACCGGAAGAACGGCTGCCTGTGGCTCTGCAGAAGATACGCGAGGAGCTCAAAAGCAGCTATAGCGCTTTCCTGGAAGCAGGAAAACACCTCGAGGCCGAGCGTTTGAAATCGCGGACCGAGTACGACCTGGAGATGATGGAAGAAATGGGTTTCTGCTCGGGCATAGAAAACTACTCCCGCCATCTGAGCGGCCGGGCCGAGGGAGAGCGGCCGGCGGTGCTGCTCGACTTTTTCCCGGACAACTTCCTCCTGTTTATCGATGAATCCCATGTAACGATTCCGCAGATTCGGGGTATGTATGAGGGTGACCGCTCCAGGAAACTGTCCCTGGTACGATTCGGTTTTCGTCTTCCCTCTGCACTGGACAACCGTCCCCTCTACTACGCGGAGTTCGAGAGCCTGCTGCGCAAGATCATTTTCGTGTCAGCCACGCCGAAGAACCTGGAGGTCGAAAGCTCCGACCAGGTGGTCGAGCAGGTTATCCGTCCCACGGGGCTGCTCGATCCCGAGCTCGAGGTACGCCCGACGGAGGGACAAATCGATGACCTGTACATGGAGATAAAAGCACGGATCTCCAAGGGCCAGCGAACCCTGGTTACCACCCTTACCAAGCGTATGGCGGAAGACCTGGCCGAATACCTGTTCGAGTTAGGTTTGAAAGTGCGCTACCTGCATTCGGAAATCGAAACGATTGAGCGTGTAGAGATCCTGAAAGCCCTGCGCACCGGAGAGTTCGATGTGCTGGTTGGCATCAATCTGTTGCGCGAAGGACTGGACCTGCCGGAAGTTTCCCTTATCGTAATTCTTGACGCCGACAAGAGCGGTTTCTTGCGCTCGGACACTTCTTTGGTTCAAATAATCGGCCGGGCTTCCCGCAACGTGGACGGTAAAGTTATCATGTATGCCGATCGCGAATCAGAAGCCATGCGGATTGCCATCGAAGAGACCAACAGACGAAGAAAAATACAGGAAGCCTTCAACCGGGAACACGGCATCACTCCTAAAACAGTGGTAAAATCGATCCAGGACCTGCTGATCCGTAAAAAGGAGGAAAAGCACGGTCTGGAACAATTCAACCTGGCCTTAATTAAGAGCCGTTTCAACCTGCTCATACCAGAGCAGCGCCGGGCCCTGGTCAAGGAGCTGGAAAAGGAGATGCTCGAGCTGGCCAAGAATCTGGAATTTGAACGGGCGGCGGTGCTGAGAGACGAAATCCAAAGTGTTGGCGAGATTTAATATGCTGCAGAAATTAACAAAAACTATTCCCAGCCTGGCCGTACTGGCGCTGTTGTGTTTTTTCCCTTTGTCCTGCCGGAGGGAGGCACCGGTGGAATCGATTCTCTTACCGCCGACACCGGTGCTCTCGGTTCGATCGAGCTGGGGTGTGGTTACCTCACCATTCTTAAGAATACGGGAAGAACCGTACCAGCGGGCCAAGATTCTGGCTCACCTCCGCAAGGGAAGTGTTCTGGAAATCATTTCCTATACGGAGGAAAAGGTTGTAATCGAGGATGAATTTGCTTACTGGTATCAGGTCAGCCATGAGGGTTTGCGCGGCTGGGTATTCGGGGCTTACTTGGAGATTCTGGATTCCAGTATCAAGGCCCGGGTATTCGCCGGTGGACTGTAGATGACTACGGACATCCTGCTGCGCCTGCTCCCCTGGGTTCTGCCTCCGTTGGTAGGCGCCCTTATCGGTTACGTGACCAACTATGTTGCCATTCGCATGCTTTTCCGGCCTCTTACCGAGAAGCGTATTTTCGGCGTACGGCTGCCCCTAACGCCGGGGATCATTCCCAAACAACGTGCGGACCTGGCCACCAGCATCGGCCGCATGGTTTCGAGAGAGCTGATTACGGCCGAGGCGATGGAGAAACAACTGTCGGCACCCGGTTTCCGAGGCCGCCTGGAGCAAAACATCCGCTCCTTCATTGAAAACCTGCTCAACAAACCGATTTCCTCGCTCCGGGACGGGAGCAAAGAACTGCTGTTCGACAGCGGCGAACGTTTTCTGGCCGGGTCCCTGCACCGGTTCTTTGCTTCGCGCAGCTTTATCTACGCCGTTCGCAAGCTCCTGACAGGTCTTATCCGGAACCTGGGGAACAGGCAGGTGGGAGATATCCTGGTCAAGGTCGATATCCGGCGCCTGGTCAAGGAGCGGCTGCTCCCGGCCCTGGCGGGAAAAGACCTGGGTAAAAAGATCGCCGCCGGGTTGGAACGTATTATCCATGAACAAAAGGATCGCCTGATACCTGAAGACCTGGCCGCAGCCCTGGCCCAGGTCGTGGCCGGTTTTCTACCCCAGCTGTTCGATTCCCTGTTTCGCTGGCTGCGGCAGCAGGATACAAGGACAGAGCTTCAGACCCGGGGCAAGAGTCTGCTTCGGGATATCCTGGACAAACTGAATATCTTTCAGAAGTTCCTTATGTCCGCCGCGCAGTATGATCGCACCCTGGAAGAGAAGATGCCGGACATCGTGACAGACGCCATCGACAGTTTGGAATCAGCTGCTTATGATGAAGAAAACCTGGCAAAACTCAAGCGGGTGCTCGAACGCGCCTTCCTAAACTGGCGGGAAAAAGTTACAGGAGCAAATAATCCCGGGGCGGAAGGGCGAATTCGGAACCTGGTAGAGAAAGGCCTGGCCGTTCTAGCCCAGGAAGATGTGCGCGACCGCCTGTCCGCTGCCCTGGCGAAATCACTCGAGGAACACGAAGGCACCCTCCAGGAGAATCTTACCCGCTTCCTGGGGCTCCATGAACAGGATCTTCTCGAGTTCGCCTCTTTTCACATCCTGGAAGCGCTGTCTCAGGAGGAAAGGTCCCGGGCAATTGCAGCCGAAATCGTTTCTTTTGCCAGGGGTTTCCTGGAAGAGCATCAGGAGCAAACCCTGTCTGAGCTGCTTCACATCGAGGTCTCAACTCAAAAGCTAGCCGCCGCTTTTCTAACCGAGCACTTGATCGGCATTCTAAAGCAGCGCTTGCCCGCCTTGCTGCAGAGCTTTGATATCGAGGAGATGGTGGTGACCAAGATCAACGCGCTGGATGTAATCGATGTGGAACATCTCCTGCTCATGGTTATTGCCAAACATCTTAAATGGATCAACCTTTTCGGGGCCCTTCTGGGCGCACTCATTGGATTTTTTCAAGTGCTGCTCAACTTCCTTCAAGCGGCGGGATAAGCCCTTGCTACAGCAATTCTAAATTTGGGAGATAAGTTCTGTATGGTATAAACATCGCTGTCTTAATCTGTCAGATCAGTCATCGTCTGGGTAATACCCCCGTGAACATACCGTAAGTTCTTGGAGCACGACCGGTGGACTCAGGTGTTGCAGAAAAAAATAGACAGTTTGCCTTTCAGTGGGTGGTCCCGTCCCACCTCGGATTTTTCAAATTTGGAATTGCTGCCCTTGCTAAGTGATCGTTGACCCGTCGGGGAATTTTCCATAAAATGGGCTTTAGGGGGTATACCTATCGTTAACCTGCTTATCGTAGACGACAATGAAGAGCATCTCAAGTTGATGACCGAGATTCTCAAGGAAGAGGAAAGATATACACTTTTCACCTCCTCCAGTGGAACGGAAGCTCTCGAAATTGTGGGCAAAGAAAACATCCATATCATTCTCCTCGACATCGTGATGCCCGGAATGGACGGCTACGAAGTCTGCAAAATGGTAAGAAGAGATTTCTCTCAGGCTCCCATTCAAATCGTTCTTATTTCCGGTTACGAAAAGAACAGTTCCCTCGAAGATCTGTTGGAGTTGGGCGCCGACGATTTTATCGGTAAGCCGATTGCTACACTCGAATTGAGAGCACGGGTCAAAGCGGCTTTTATCCGCTGGAGGAACCAGGTAAAGCTGATCGATGCCAATCAGGGGGAGAGCGGCCTGGAAGCAGGCGGCCTGCAAGCAGGTTTAAATCCCCAGCGCAGGAACTTGATGGTAGAAAACCGCCGGCTCCGCAATGAGTTCGACCGGATCCGGCGGGTAAATCGGGACCTCAAAAAAGACAACAAAGAGCTGCTGCTGCTTGCTTCTCTGGATACCCTTACAGGACTTCTGAACAGGCGGACTCTGCTTGAACAAATCGATGTCGAAATCGAACGATCCCTGCGCATAGGGCTGCCCCTTACCGGGATCATGATCGACATAGATCACTTTAAGCGGGTCAACGATAATTTCGGGCATCCCTGCGGCGACCAGGTCTTAAAAGATATTGGACGCCGGCTCACTCAGAACTTGAGAAAGTATGACTACGCCGGGCGTTATGGCGGCGAAGAGTTTTATGTTATCTTTCCAAACGCCACTGCGGAGGTTGCCATGAAAATCTCAGAGCGCTTTCGCCTGGAAATGGAGGAAGCGGATTACGCTTGCGACAACCAGCCTTTTCAAGTCACCATCTCGGTTGGGGTTGCTCAGTACAATCCGGGGGAGACAGCGGTAAAGTGGATCAGCCGCGCCGACCGAGCCATGTACATTGCCAAAAACCAGGGCCGAAACAAGGTCCTGCTCAAATAGGCTCACGAGTGATTTCGCCAGGGCAGCGGTCAGGCGATCACGCACATCCCTTTCAGGGGGCCTGCTCCCATTTTTCTAGAAACCAGCCGTAGATCGCTTTCATTCGATTGTAGAGAGAGTCTTCTTTTTTCTTCTCCAGGCCCAGGAGGCGGGGGGTGCGGAGAAAAGTTGCCCCGTAAAACAGGAGCTCGTTTCCGCAGGGTACGAGCAGCATGTAGTTGAGGTTATGGCCGGGCTTAATCAGGGGCAGGAAGAGGTAGCGCATGGTGGAGAGGTTCTCGGTTCGTGTGCTTACCACTCCATCCAGGAATTGGAATTCCGACCGGTAGATATTTTCGCCGAAAGTGAGGTCTTTTTGAAGGACGAATATCTCGCTGTGTTCAGGCAGATCAGTGACCAACAGATCTTCGATCCTGACCTTTCCTTCAGGATCGGAAAGGGTGTAAGAACGCTCGAATAGTGTTCTCATCTTCTTCCGGCTGGCAGAGTAGTACTGCAGGCCTT
>SDBT01010759.1_pt1 | contig 14751 bp, 13 predicted proteins | sample 2277101 | NCBI WGS metagenome assembly SDBT01 (sample SAMN10404973, study PRJNA504765) | marine sediment metagenome | isolation source: marine sediment core GS10_PC15, 103 cmbsf | place: Arctic Ocean: Southern Knipovich Ridge | collected 2010
GGATTTGTATCCGACGGATCATGGTACCCATGTTATTCCTGCCTATGGCATTGACTTTGAACAATACGAAGAGCGAGATAATTTTTGGGGCGGATTAGGCAGATTTTTAGGCCCGCGAGCTGAACGCAAACGTGTCTATTCAAATGGATTACAAATAGAAGTTGAGCCATTACCACCCTGTGATAAAAAGATATGTGCCATTGGTACAAGGTTAAGCGCAAAAGCTTTTGTAAAACCGGCCATTGCAAAAAAAGGAGAAGGCATGGTTTTGACTATTGAGCTAGAAGGTGATGGCGACCTGCAAGCCATTGAAGTGCCGCAGCTGCAGGGTATGCCAGATGAGTTGAGATATTATGACTCGCAGCAGACCGTTATTGAGGCAAAAAAGCCGGGGCAGCTTGCAAAAAAACGTTTTGAATACATTTTGCAGGGCCTCGCTTGTGGTAGTTGGGAAATCCCCAAGCAATCATTTGTTTATTTTGATGTTAAGAGTCGGAAATATAAAACAATAGAAACAACATCACTTTTAATTACGGTGACACCGGGTGCTATTACTCAGTCTTTGCTTACGGTTGATGATCAGGCAGAACACAACGAACAACAGGATGAAACATCTGATACTATTGCCTCTATTCATGTTGATGGATGGTATCCAGTTTCAGAACGAAGGGCATTGCCATGGTGGTTATTTATTTTGTTGGGCATGGTACCTATTGCATTGTATGTGTATACAATTTTTTTAGCGCGGTGGCGGTTGTATACAATGAATCGGCAGCCGTATACACGTAGAAAAAAAGCTTTTAGTCTTGCGCGTGCTCAACTGAAAAAAGCGCAAAAGGATGCTGATGCCAGCCGACTCTATCACATTTTTGTGCAACTGATAGCGAATCGGTGTACACTGGCACAAGCGGAAATTTCTGAACGTGTTATTGAGCAAAAATTACGCAGTGCAAACATGGCTGAAGATATGCTTGTCGACTGGCACACTTTTTTTGCATTATGGGTGGCCGGTGTATTTAGCCATAAAAAAGAAACAACATCTGAGCATGAGCAATTATTCACGCAAGCACTGTATTGGATTGAGCAGTTAGAAAAAGTTTTATGAAACAAGTATCGTGTATTATAGCAATTATAGTTTTTCTTGTTAGTTTTGTTTGTTCCGCTCGTAATGCACAAGAACTTTTTTTGCGCGCAAACAAATGCTATGAACGCAATGAATGGCAAAAAGCAGTTGATACTTATGATGCAATTGGACGTAAAGGCCGTGCAGTTTGGTACAATATGGGCAACTGTTTGTATAAATTGCACCAGTATCCGGATGCATTAGTTTGCTGGAAGCGTGCGCAAAAGGGAGCAACTGCAGCAGAATCTTATGATATTACCCGCAATATACACGCAGCAGTATGCAAGCTTGGCAAGACAGAACATGATACTTGGTGGGAGCGGTGGTACAATTTCATACAACGAGGAGCGGGATTTTTTTCGCTTCTTACGTTACAGCTTATTTTTTTACTTGCATGGTTTCTTTTATTTTTTGGTGCGCGATGGTGGGTGAAACAGAGATGGTATTTTTCGCCGGCGTTGCTTTTAGTTGTTGGTGTGCTATTTTCTGGCACCAGTCTTTTTGTTGTGTATAGAGCACATCAGTATCCTGTAGGTATTGTTTTGAAAAAGCGGGTATCGCTGTTTGCGGGCCCGAACCAGGATTACCATGTTCTTGATACGGTACATTGTGCCGATGAGGTAAAAATTTGTGAAGAGCATCCTGGCTGGTATAAGGTGTTGTGTCATGGCACGCTTGGTTGGATAGCCGCGGCTGATGTTAAGGTAGTGTAAGGCAGAAAATTTTTTGAGGTAGTGTGATTAAGTATCGAACGAATCAAGTATGGATTGGTGTGGCATGCCTCATTTTAGTTTTAATGAGTGTTCTTGCCATACTTTTGTTTTGGGAGTATCGATTTTTTTGCGTGCAGTCAAGAAAAATGGTTGCACTGCAGCAGCAGTATTATTCATACGTTGATGAGGTCAAGTACCTGTTACGTCGGTACAAAAAGTTTGATGATTTTGAGAGTAATGGGGATCAAGAAAGAACTATGTGTGGATTGGATACCACCACATTTCCCGAAGGAGCTCGCATAGTTTCAAGCGAAGAAGACGATGAAATGCTCAATGATTCCTTTATGGTTATTAATCGAGCACCTGAGTATTTGAAAGAATCAACGCTTGCTTATCTTAAAGAACAGCAACTTGAATCATTGCTCAAAAATATTAATGTGCATGAATGGCAAGATTATACTGATCAGGTGTTACTCAGTAACGAGCCGCATACAAGAATACAATCAAAAACACCAAGTGGACGCAGGCGCAAGCCGCAAGCGTATAGGCTACCAACGAAGGGGCAGCGCGCATTGCATGGGCTGCAATTAGCGTGGCCGATTGAACGATCTCGTTTTTGGTTAAGTTCTCTGTATGGCCCCCGTAAGAAACGCAATGGTTCTGGGGGATTTCATTATGGTATCGACATGGCAGCACCGCGAGGAACGCCGGTTCGTGCAGCGGCTGTAGGAGTGGTTGAACAAGCTCAATATGTTTCTGGTTATGGTAATATGGTCCTTGTGGCTCATGATGCACGGTATAAAACTCGTTATGCTCATTTGGATACGATTTGTGTAAAGCCGAAGCAACGGGTACAAAAAGGTACTAAAATTGGCGGTGTTGGTGATACAGGATTTACGATTAAATCAGGCAAAGATGCCTCCCATTTGCATTTTGAAGTTCACGAGCGGGGCAAGCAGGTAAATCCTTTGTATCTGCTTGCATCATAATGGGTGGTGCTAATTGTTAAAAATAACGATATAATACGTAAGTAAAGCAGTAACATTCCTATCAATGATTATTCAAAAGGATATGTATGGTTCATTTAAAAGATAAACAACCGGGGCTTTTATCGACGGTTGGAGAACTGGCGTTTTTGCTGTTGATTGTATTTTTAATTCGTACCTTTGGCTTCGGATTATATCAAGTGCCGACCGGTTCTATGGAAACATCAATGTTGGTGGGAGAACGGTTTTTTGCCGATAAACTTTCGTATCTGTTTCGTAATCCTGAGCGGGGTGAGGTTATCGCTTTTAATGAGCCGCCAGCATTTTTTAATTATTCCGAAAATCCATTTATTAATCTGTTTCAACAGTATGTATGGGGTCCTTCCAATTGGACCAAGCGGGTTATAGGCAAGTCTGGTGATGCAGTCCGTGGTGTTATTGAAGATGGCAAGCCCGCTGTGTATGTTAATGATAAAAAGCTTGATGAGCCTTATTTAAATAAATACCCGCTCATGCATTTATGGCGAGGTGATCCAGACGAATTGTATAAAAAAGTTGAGCAGGAGATGAAAGATCTCGTGTATGGCCGGGCAGTGGATCCATCGGTTATTAATAAATTGGTTCAGAAACGGCTTGCGGAACATACAACAGTTAAATCGTATGATCCTGACTACTCTTTTGAGCAACAACCATTCTATCGTATGAAAGAAATACGAGTAATTCGAGATGCACAGGGCAACCCTGAATTACTCAAACCAGGGACATCTCATCCGAGCACTAATGCCGCTGCGATTGCAGCAGCAATCGAACAAAAGAAAAACTACTGGGATGGCTCTGATGAATTTTATATTGAACTTGGCCCTGACGAGTACTGGCTTATGGGAGATAATCGCCTTGGCAGTAAAGACTGTCGCGCGTTTGGTCCGATCAAACGTTCGTTTATCCATGGGAGAATTATCCTGAGAATTTGGTCGCTTGACAGTGATGAATCGTGGTGGATAATTGACTTATTTAAGCATCCTATAGACTTTTTCAAACGGGTACGCTGGAGTCGTTTTTTTCAATGGGTTTATTAAAAACCGTTAAAGGAGATAGTATGGCAGAGACTAAAAAACTGATGGTTATTAATGTATTGCCTGCTGAGGTATATGATGATTGCCATATCAAAGGTTCTATTAATGTGCCACTTAATACACTTGAAGAACATGTCAAAACAATAGAGAAAGGCACGCCAATCGTTGTTTATTGTGCGAGTTATATCTGTTCGGCAAGTTTGGCAGCCTGGCGCATGCTCAATGCTATGGAGTTTACGAACATTTGGGCATATGAGGCCGGAATGTCTGAGTGGTACCACGCTGGGTTACCCCGAGAAGGGGCTTGCGATAAGCCGTACCTGGCAGAGCCAGTTCCACGCCCAGAAGGACATGATTCTGGTGTTAAAGAAATAACAACCAAAGAGCTTAAGGCGATGATGGAAGAGCAGGGAATGCTCTGAAATAGCGTGCTGCCTCATAGGTTTTTGCGGCGGTTTGTCTTGCATAATGCGATGGGTATGATAGATTAAATAGGCACCTGATTGTACGATAAATAAGGCTTAATGATATGGAGATGAAAGCTCAATTGTTTGTGGTATTCATGGTGAGTGTATTGGTAGTACTTCCTTCATGTTGGGACAGACAAACACAAGAAAAAAAATCAGGCCTTGTGGTTATTAATGTTCTTGATAAAGAGCTTTATGAGGATTGCCACATTAAAGGGTCTATTAACGTGCCGTTTGAATCAATCGGACAGTGTGTTGATCTGATAAATAAAAATGCTGAAATCGTTGTTTATTGTAGCAACTATATGTGTGCAACGAGTGATTATGCGAGCAAAAAATTGCAAGAACTTGGATTTAGAAGAGTTCGAGTCTATGAAGGGGGAACTGCTGAGTGGTATCAAAAAGGGTTCCCTATTGAAGGACCGAGCAAAAGTTTTTATTTGACAAAACAGGTTGGCAAAATAGTTGAAGACAACCACAGTAGAGAGCAATCAGTTATTCCCGTGCATGAGTTAGCACAGAAAATGGGAATAACATCTGCGCATGGGTGACCAGAGTGCACAATGTGGCGGCATAGCCAAGTGGTAAGGCATGGGACTGCAAATCCCTGATTCCCCGGTTCGAATCCGGGTGCCGCCTCCACAGAGCAATAAAAAAAGGATTATTCCAAGCCGGGGTGGCGGAATAGGTAGACGCAAAGGACTTAAAATCCTTTGGACATTTTGTCCGTGCCGGTTCAAGTCCGGCCCTCGGCACCAAGACAAGCATGTTCGTTAGCGGGAAGGCTGACAGAAGCTTGACAAAACTAATCAAGCCTATAAGGTACAAATTAAGTACTCATTTTGTTTGCTTTAGCCGTGGCACAAACTAACAAAGGGATTTTATGAATAAAGCAAAAGTAATTGAACAGATGGCGAAAGTTAGTAAGCTGTCTAAATCAACGTGCAAAGAGTGTCTTGAAGCATTCATCACAACGGTGGGCAACTCGTTAAAGCAAAACAAACCAGTGGTACTTACTGGATTTGGAACCTTTTCAGTCATGAAAAGAAAGAGCCGTATTGGGATTAATCCGGCGACCCAGAAAAAGATGACTATTCCGGCAAAGAAGGTCCCAAAGTTCAAAGCAGGTAAGGCGCTTAAATCCATTGTTAAGTGATTTAGGTTGAATTAAAAGGATTATAGGGAAGGTGTCAGCAGTCTAGGCACCTTCTTTTTTTGTGTCATGGGCTGTACTATTTCCGTTTTAATCGTATTTTTCTTGCACAGAGCCTTCAGGGCCCACTATAATGAAAATATAATTAATGCATAATTATCGATGCTAATAGGGAGGATCATATGGTTGATAAAGAAGTGGCAAATCAAATGGGGTGGCTTGAATCAATAAAAGAGCGCCTCAATCTTGACGCTATCATGGAACAGTTGCGTTTATCCAAAGACAGACTGATTGAAGTAGCACTATACAGTGGTATTGGGTTTCTTTCAGGCTTTTTGTTGAAAAAATACAGTTGGTATGTTTTTGTCTTGGTGTTAGTGATTGTAAGTCTCGTGGCATTGCATCAATTTGAACTAATTAAGATTGTTGTCAACTGGGATAATGTGTATGAGTTCTTTGGTATCCAGCCGGCAGCGGTAACGGGTGATAATGTGCTTGCCGTAGCCTGGGAATGGATGAGAGCTAACATGCTCATTAGTATAAGTTTTATTGTCGGATTTTTGATCGGGTTGAAACTAGGCTAATAGGAAACATCATGGAAAAAAGGGAAACCTTTGCACAGGCAATTGCTGATATACTGGTCAAGCACAACGTTGTATCACCGGAAACAGGCAAAGCACTGCAAAAGGCATTTAGAGATTCAGCCAAAGAAATATTTGACAATTTTTTACTTGAAGAAGGATTGGTGGATCCGGAAAATCTAATCAAAGCGCTTGCTGAATATTATCAAGTGCCGGCATTTGATGTGGTGGGATATTTTTTTGAGCGTTATTTATTGCACATGTTTCCCAAAGGTTTTTTGCTGCGCAATGCAATTATACCGCTTGAGGTTGACGAAAATATTATGGTGATTATTGCGAGTGAGCCGAATGATTCTGATTTACTTCCCAAGATTGGTGAGCATGTTTCGTATGATATCCGGTTTCGGGTTGGTATACGGCGCGATATTTGTGATGCGGTGAAGGAATTTTATGATCGTGCGCTAACGGAAGTGAAAGAGGATGCAGATTTGCGTGTCGAACACAAGGAAGACGCGGAGGTGCGCCGCATTGAAGGAGAAAAAGATTTCACGTGGGATGAAGAGGTTGAAGATTAATGGGCAAGTCAGTTATTGAACTTGTTGATACCTTATTGCATAATGCTATTGCCCAAAGTGCGTCTGATATTCATTTAGAACCGACAGATCAACATTTGCGTATACGCTCTCGTATTGATGGCGTGTTGTATGATCAAAAGGTAATTGAGCACGCAGACATGGCCCAGGTACTTTCTCGTCTTAAAGTACTTGCCCGCATGAATATCGCTGAAAAGCGGTTGCCGCAAGATGGCAAATTTGGCATCACGGTTGATAACAAGCCGATCGATCTGCGCGTGTCGACATTTCCTACATTTTTTGGTGAAAAAATGGTGGTGCGTATTCTGGATCGTGCTGCTTATGCCATGTCACTTGGCCAGCTCGGGTTTGCTCCCGATATGCTCGAAACACTTGTTCAATTGCTCCATAATCCGAATGGTTTGTTATTAGTCACCGGGCCAACAGGTTCAGGTAAAACAACAACGTTGTATGCGGCTTTATCTGCATTGCATTCGTCAGAAAAAAACATTGTTACGTTAGAAGATCCGGTTGAATATAATCTTGAAGGGATAACGCAAGGGCAAATTAATCCTGATGCGGGCTTTACCTTTGAAAAAGGAATTCGGTCTGTCTTGCGCCAAGATCCTGATATTTTAATGGTGGGCGAAATACGAGACAAACAAACGGCACGTATTGCTATTGAAGCAGCATTAACCGGCCATGTGGTGCTGAGTACATTGCACACCAATGATGCACCAAGTGCGATCATGCGACTGATGGATATGGGAATCGAGCCATTTTTAATTAATGCGTCGTTGATTGGTGTGCTTGCACAACGATTAGTGAGAAAAATATGCACTGCCTGTAAAAAAAATGTTGAGCCGACACAAGAAGAGCTCGCGTTTTGTCAAAAGCTTGGCCTTTCCGATACGCAATTGTATGCCGGTGCTGGGTGTGCAGCATGCAACGGACTTGGCTATAAAGGACGCACGGGAGTGTTTGAATTGTTGACGGTCACGAGCCCATTACGCTCGCTCATTGTTAATCAGCCGGTTTTTGATGCCATTTATGCTCAGGTACGAGATGATGGTATGTATACATTACTGCAAGATGGTGTACGTAAGGTTCAAGATGGAGAAATTGCTTTGTGTGAACTTGCACGCATTGTAGCCTGATACAGTTGTATTCTCATTTTTTTCATACTATAAGCTACATAATGTCGTTACGGGGTGGCAACTTTTGCATACCCAAACACGCGGTCTGGATGAAAAGCAGGTCCGACGTCCTTTGCGGGAATTTTTTATGAATGTTTCTGAAAAAGGGCTTATTATAGTATACTTTTTGCAGATATTTTTCCGTTAAATAGATTTTTTCAATTAAAAGTATGTTTATATGAAGTTCTACTATTTTTTCTTTGTTCTATTCTTATCTTTTCACCAACTTTGTACTATGCAGACCGGGGATAATAATCCTCTAAAAAAGTACACAGAAGGATTGAAAGAAAGTGGCAAGCGGTTATACGCTCATCATGTTTTAAGTTTGGCACATGCAGGTGATATTCCGTATTCAAGGTTGGTTGAGCGTATTGATAAAGAAACAATCGGGCAGCTTGCAGAAAAAGGGAACATGTATTATGTGTTGGCATACGTATCCTGCCTTGCTCAATCGGAACAATCTTGGGAACAGCAGAATGCTAGTTATTGGTTATTTTATGCTCAAAGCCGATTTTGTGATCAAATCAATAATGAGCGCGTAAAGACGGCTGGAATATGGGAGCGGTTTTTGCGGGCATCTGTGCAAATGAGGGTATTAGCTGCAGTTCGTAGATTAGCTGATGATTTAGATGATGCGCAAGCGATGTATAGCTTAGGGAGTTTTGTTTCTTTATTTGGTTTCGATCCAAATCAATCTGATCAGGACCGTAAAGAATGCATGGATTGTAGCATTAATTATCTTACTAAAGCGCTTGAATCACCTGCATTGCCTCTTAGTGATCAAAGCAGAGTGAAACGATTGATAGACGAAATACGCGCAGAGCAAGAAGAAAAAGAACAATCACTTATCGATATTTTTACGTTGGGCAAAGAATACTACGAAGGCACCGTAAAGCAGAAAAATTATGCGCTTGCTCTGGAAAACTTACAGAAGGTTGCGGATGCCAGTTCGCAAGATAATGAAGAAAAAGAACTCGTTGCGCAAGCGGCTTGCTTGGTTGGTAATCTTTTTGCTCAAGGGCGTACCACAGGAAATAAAAAGAAGAAAAAAGTTGTTATTGCGCGTGATTTCCAGAAAGCACATACGTATTACGATAAGGCCATAAGATTGGGTAACTACAATGCGTTGTATGATCTAGGTATGTTGCATTATAAAAATAAGCAATACAAAAATGCAGGTGATGCATTTACGCAGGTGATAGAAAAAAGTAAAGATGCCAAAAAAAGGGCATGCTCGCATTGGTGTCTTGGTATGATGCATTTACTAGGACAAAGTGCTCAAAAAAATGAAGCTGCTGCATTAGATGCATTTAAAAAAGCTCAGGAAAGTGCAGGAATATTACAGAGTTTCGATCAATTCAGCGCAATAACCGATGGTGAGATATTTGATTTTTTTGATCGATATATTCCGAAATTGCTTGGTAAGAATCCAGTAGAGCCCCATGATTTTGTATGGTGTTATTTTGCCGGCCGATTGTGTTGTGAAGGGCAGGATGCACGGGCACAAAAGCGGCGCAAGCAAGCAGTTACCTGGCTTAAGCATGCGGCTGATACAGGAAGGGATGTCTGTGCGCAATGGTTTCTGGCCAAGCTCTCTGACGATGATGATGTATCGCTGCTTGATACGTGGAATTACTTAAAAAAGGTTTCTGAATCGAAACATAAGGAATATAAGGCGATTCAAGACGATGCACGCGCTCAATTAATGGTATATGCAAAAAAAGGATACGTGTGGCCATTGTGGTATACCATACAATCTTGTGAGCCCAAATTACTTAGTCGATTGCTTAAAAAATTCAAGGGTGTAACGCTACAAATGGTTGAGCATGAAAATGATTACTTATTGTTGACGGAAATTAAAGATAGTGCTGGCTATTACGATGAACTTGCTCGTATCGCAAAAGACAATCCCGTTATTGCCTTTTTTTTGGGGAAGCTCCATGTGGAACATAGCAACCAAGAAAAAGATGATAACGAAGCGATAAAGTATCTGTCAGAAGGAACAGCATTTCTCAAGCAAGCATATACGTACCAGCAAAAAAATGAGGAGATTGAGCTATATATTGCAAAATATTTGGATTATTTGGGTTGGACACATGTGAAAAATAACCAATATGATGCAGCTGACAAAGCCCTTGATGAGGCTATTCAGTTGGGTAGTATTATGGCTAAGGCCCATAAGGGTTTACTGTATTTTAGGGTGAAAGATGCGGAGAAAGCGAAAACGGGATTACGGTTGTTAGAGGAGGCTGCTTTATGTAATAATGGTTTTGCTCTGCGTTCCCTCGGCCTACATTACTTTGGTATGGCAATTGGGGAAAAAAGATTTAATAACCCTAAGCCATATTTTGAAAAAGCAGAGTCGTTGTTAGAAAAAGCAAAAAAATACGAAGATCCAGAAGCCGAATCACTATTACAATCACTGCAGGAATGTAAAAACGAGTTTGTGCTACAAGGAAAAAGAAATAAAAATGGGGCGAGTATTCAATCAAACGCTCCAAACCACACCACGGTAAAACAAAAAGATAGCAAGGCTGGTGATAAGAATACTGCTGAACCAACCAAAGATGACAAACAGATTGCACTGTGCATTCGATTAAGTACGGTGCGTTACTTTGGGCACGGCGAGAGGCCAGACCTGCACGCTGCTGTTACCATGTTACAAAGGGCCTTATCTACTGCTGGATTGTCTTATGAATACAAAAAAATGATTGGTCAAATCGATGGTGAACAATGGCAGGTGCTGGAAAAAATGATTGGAGACGTTATTCAGATTGCAGAGCCGAGCCAGGAACATCTTGATGCGCTTTATGTTATTGGTCGTCTCTATTGTGAAGAACAGAAAGATGAGGTAAAAGGGGTTACATGCATACAATATGCAGCTGAGCAAAAGCATCGCCCGTCGCGCTACTATCTTGCGGCAAATCTTGAATTGCAGTCTGTTAAGTCGAGCGATAAGTTTGATTATTTATTTGATCTCCTTGATGAAGATATAGATGATGAAGTTCGAAAAAAAGGACTGGAGATATTAAAGGAATATGCTGTCAATGGATTTCTGGGGCCACAGTGTTATACAACCATTATGTTTGAACAAATGGGAGAGTTACCGGTGTGGCTTGATGCGATGTCTAATATGCCGCATGATCCGGCATGTTTGGCTTTTTGTGCCTGGGGCAACAGTAAGCCATTGCAGTTACTCCGAAGAAATGGGATATATGATAAAATTAAAACATATGCAGATAAAGACAATGCCGCGGCGTGCTTATTGCTTGCGCGGGCATTGATTAGTGCTCACGGAACGGAAATACGTTCAAATCAATTGTTGCCAGCAGACCTTGGTTATTTCAAAACTGGCTATGAGCAATTACCAGAGGAAAGAAAGAAAATATGGAGCCAGTATTATGCGGAAGTCCTCACCGAGCAGGGATCATGTTATTTTCATGAGGGCAAGTATCAAGAATCAGCTGACTGTTTGGACAATGCCAAGAACCTTGGCTATATTTCTGCTCAAGCATTACGCTACGTGTTCTTAAGTCAATTTTTCTTAAAAAATAACTATGAACTTCCACACCATTTTCGTGATCTGCCAGAATTTAAACCATTTCAAACGCCCAAACAAATTCATGAATACCTCATACATCGCTTGGAAGAGATCGTTCAATGTAATGGAGAGGAGATTAAGTCGAGGAGCATTATTATTCCTTGTTTGCTTGCTCTAGGAAATCATTATTTTAATAGTGGTGACCTTGATAAAGCTGCCCGTTTTTATTCGGCTGCGGTTGAAAAGGGAAGCAAGGAAGCAGACGAGTGCTTAAAAGCCACGAGATACTTACAGTCAACTAGGCGGGGTGAACGCACAAAAAATAGCCGTGCTACAAGCAGAAAGAAAACGGTAGCATCAGTAAAACAGGAAAAAAAGAACAGCAAGGAACAGGGTCAGGTTCCCCTGTTTTGTGGAGCACTTGGATATTTACAAGAACAAAAATTTGATGAAGCATATAACCTCTTGCATGATTTAGCTCAACAGAATTATTTTGATGCCAATGTAGTTCTCGTTGATATGTTTTTGAGTGAATATGAGAAGATTACCCTTGATCAAGTGTGTCAGTATTTTGAACAAGCGATGATACTATATGTACGCTTACGAATTTATGGAGAACATGTAGAGAACCCGGCCTTTATAGCTATGCTCAATCGGTTGCTACAATTAAAGGAACAAGATAGTGATCCAGAAAAGAAAAAGATTGCTCAAAGGTTGCTTGCATTAGCGGAAAAACATAACATAAACCTCAAGTGTGTGGAAATGCCATGAAAAAGTTACGCAAAGATTTTGAAATTCTCACGCAAATGCTTAACGATAAGCCAATTGCCTATCTTGATAATGCATCCACAACGCAAAAGCCCCAGCAGGTCCTTGATGCGGTTATGAATTTTTATACCACCTGCAATGCAAATATTTATCGTGGTGTGCATGCGTTTGGCGAAAAAGCGACAACACTATACGAGCAGGCACGTGAAAAGGTGGCACAATTTATTGGGGCACATGATGCAACTGAAATTATTTTCACGCGTGGTACAACAGACGGAATTAATTTCATAGCCAGCACCTGGGCAATGCAGCACGTTAAACGCGGTGATGAAATTGTTTTAACCGAGCTTGAGCATCATTCAAATCTTTTGCCGTGGCAGCATGTGGCCCAGCAAACGGGAGCGCAGCTAAAATTTATTCCTGTTTTTCCTGATGGTACGCTTGATATGGGAAAAGTGTCTGAGCTTATCACTTCCAAAACAAAGCTCGTTGCAATGATTCATTCTTCAAACGCGCTTGGCACGCATGTTGATGTTGCTACTATTACAAAACATGCCCGAAAAGTTGGCGCAAAAGTCTTGATTGACGCTGCGCAAACCGTGCCCCATCAAGCGATTGATGTGGAAAAACTTGGTTGTGATTTTTTAGTGTTTTCTGGTCACAAAATGCTGGCGCCAACGGGCATCGGCGTTTTATATATCAACAAAGCATTGCACGATGACATACCACCGTATCAACGTGGCGGCGGCACGATTTTTGATGCTGATTGGCATACTGCTACGTGGGCACAATCGCCACAAAAATTCGAAGCGGGTACACCACCGATTGCACAAGCAATAGGATTGGGGGCTGCAATTGATTATTTGAATGAGCACGTTAATTTTGATCAGTTGCAAAAACACGAGGCGCAGTTGTGTGTGCAACTTATTGATGGCTTACAGCATATTGACCGTATCAGATTGCTTGGCCCGTTAGAGGAACTGAAACAACGTGGACATTTAGTAAGCTTTGTTGTTGATGGTGCTCATGCGCATGATGTTGCTGCTTATTTAGATGCGCATGGTATTTGTGTTCGTGCTGGGCACCATTGTGTGCAGCCACTTGCAAAAAAATTAGGCTATGAAGCATCCGTGCGTGCAAGTTTTTATTTTTATAATACGAGTGAAGAAGTGGAGCGCTTGCTTGAAGTGATGAAAAAGTTAGTAAAGGAATTATAAAAAAAGGCCCAGTTTCCCGGGCCCTTCAATGTTGTTATTTTCTTAAGCTTCTTTTGGATTTTTCTTGGAATCACCTAGTTCTTGCTTAAGACCATCGATGCCGCTTTGAATTGCAGCAATACCAGGAATGAAACAAATGAATACTGCAACTTTAGCAAGGTTAGCAGTGGAATTCAAAGCATCCTCAGCCGCAGCTTCTGGCATGCCCTGTTGAGCCATCTGCCTGATTGCTGCGTCTTTACTTATTTTAGCTATTGGAAGGTAGATGAGACCGGCAGTTCCTGCGAGGCAACTACCGAGGCCCGTTACAATTTTGGCAACATGCCAAGCGCAACGTGCGGTTTTTTTTGCGTCCTCGCTTGCACTATATTCTTCTGCTTTCACTGGCATACTCGCCATGAGTAGTGACAAAGAAATAATAGCGGCGAGTGTATTGTTTTTTGTATTGGCAAACATATATACATCCTCAAGTTAATTAGGGTTTCTTCATTCTTTCTAACACTTTTGCTTATTACTACTCATTTATGAAAAATTATTTTTCATTGATTGATTTTCGTTATCTTCTTTAGCTTGGCCTTCTTGAGAAAGTAGACCACATTCCTGAGCGAGTCCATCGATGCCGCTTTTAATTGCAGCAATAGCAGGAATGAAACCAATGAGGTTGATTTTCATTAATTTAGCATCGTGTTCAATAGCATTATTAGTAGTACTCGCAGCATCGTTTTCTGATAATTTGTATTGCTTGATTATTCTATTTTTATATTCGGTTTTATATTCTTCTTTAGAAATTGAGTAGAGTTTACTGAGGCTGCCAGCTACTACAATGCAACCATAGAAACCCGTTACAACTTTGGCAACATGCCAAGCGCAACGTGCGGTTTTTTTTGCGTATTCGTTTGCATTATTTTCTGCTTTCACTGGCATACTTGCCATAAGCAGTGAAAGAGAAATAATAGCGGCTAATGTATTATTTTTTGTGTTGATAAACATATATACCTTCACAAGGGAATAGGATTTTCTATTTTTTCTAACAATTTATGCTTATTACTACTCATTTATGAAAAATTATTTTTCATTGATTGATTTTCGTTATCTTCTTTAGTTTTGCTTTCTTGAGAAAGTAGACCACATTCTTGAGCGAGTCCGACGCAGCCGCTTATGATAGGAGCCAGGCTCAATGTTTTTATCAAAAAGAGGTTGCTGTTAACCGTTTGTTCGTTTTCTTCCTGTTTTTGAGCGGCATTTCCTAGTTCTGATATTTTATCCTGGGAAGGATCATTATGAAGATTGGGAAAGTACAGTCCACCAGACAAATTGAGCCGTGCAGGGCCAAGGATTCCCATGCCAAGATCTATAACTTC
>SDBT01010760.1_pt1 | contig 14750 bp, 7 predicted proteins | sample 2277101 | NCBI WGS metagenome assembly SDBT01 (sample SAMN10404973, study PRJNA504765) | marine sediment metagenome | isolation source: marine sediment core GS10_PC15, 103 cmbsf | place: Arctic Ocean: Southern Knipovich Ridge | collected 2010
GGGAGCAGGGGGTCGGAGGTTCAAATCCTCTCGCCCCGACATCGTTGCGCCCGTAGCTCAGTTGGATTAGAGCACCTGCCTTCTAAGCAGGCTGTCGCAGGTTCGAGTCCTGCCGGGCGTACAAGAATTACATGGTGGGTGTAGCTCAGTTGGTTAGAGCGCCTGGTTGTGGCCCAGGAGGTCGTGGGTTCAATTCCCATCACTCACCCAGATTATCCGTTCCCATCGTCTAGTGGCCTAGGACCCCGGCCTTTCACGCCGGTAACAGGGGTTCGAGTCCCCTTGGGAGCGCCATCAAAGAAAAAGCCAGCTATAACAGCTGGCTTTTTTATTGGTATGATATTTGTTACTGCATTTATCATGCATTACTTATACTTAATCGAATCAGAGAAATATGGTAGGTATTATATCGGTCAAACATCTTATCTGCAAGATCGTGTTCAAAGACATAACGAGAACAGATGTAAGTATACCTGCGGAAAAGGACCATGGGAGCTTGTCGGCTTTAAAACGTTTCTGACGCGTAGTGAAGCAGTTAAGGAAGAAAACAGATTGAAGAAAGCGAAGAACAAGGAATATATTTATTACTATTTTAAATATATGGCATAGGACTTCCCGACTTAGTCGGGACAACAGGGGTTCGAGTCCCCTTGGGAGCGCATAAATGCAACTGACTTAGTTGCAGTAAAAATAGGGACTTAACAGTCCCTTTTTTTATGCTCAGTAACATTCCAGTAACAAAATCACTAAAAATAGCTCTTATTTCAATAAAATATAATCAAATATCATTTGATATAAATATAGTGATTTACACATACATTTAATTCCTGAAAAGCTGGCCACATGGAATATATATTTTCATGAAAATTCAATATTAATATATTGACAAGCACATGTTAAAATTAGATATAACAGGTAAATCGTTGTCGGGTTTGTATAAATATTTTGAATTATCTACTTTTGAATAAAAATTACTAATATCATGGCTAGTATATGGATATTGATATACCCTTTTATTAAGAAATTCGATCAAATTCATCTTTGGGATATAAGACATTTTTAATATATTTTGTATTCATCTCTATCCTTCACCTGGCATGACAGACAGTGTAGGATGAAAATAAGAAGATGCAGAGTAATTACAGCATGACATATTTGGAATGGAATAAAATTATCTCAAAACATTTCTTCAATCCTGAAAATGCGGGTAAAGACGTACTCTTATACTCTACCAAAAATGACATTATCAGTTTAGGAAGGATACACTTAGACTCATTAACCGATGAAGAAATATGGTTCGATTTTATTGACGCAATTAAATTTGATTATAAGCAACACAAAGAAATTAATTTAGCTCAATCCCCAATCGAAAAACCAATCAGACTATTTGAGAGTTGGAACAGGGAAGATACGCCACCATTTATTGCCTTTTTAATTCTGTACACCATTCCACTAACGGAGTCTTATGACATACCCTTTCATTCTACAAACTATTATGGAAGAGTAAATCAATTTTTTAAAGAAAACAATATTCCCAGTCGACTTATCACGACGAGTAACTTCCAATATATTGCTTCATTGTGGGACGAACTCGAAGAGTGGTCAATTTTAACTAAGAATTGTGACCTTGGGATATTTGAAATAAAAAAGTTTGGGCATCAAAACTGGGTACATGTTGGTAAACCTCATTCACAATGTGTTTTTCCACCAGGCGCGATTCGAAGACTACCGGATTTATTTCTTGAAGCAAAAATGATTCCAGACTCATACATTTCCGATTCAGAAATTAAAAAAAATCTTCTCCGTTATGGGGCATCAATTTTAAATTTAAGCACTAACACAATCAAATTGATAAATCGAAGCGAAAGTGATGAGTTAGGACAATCAATAATTGAAATTGGCAAGAGAGAGTATTACAAATGGAACGGGGAATCAAGTCATGCTGCAAATTTAGAAAGGACTGAAAAACTTAGAAAAACATATTTTCCCGGAAAGATTTATCTTCAATTCAAGTTAAATTTCTTAGTTGGTAAAACAGAATTCTCATTTCGGACAAAGTTTAATCAGGCATATCCTGAGAATTTAAAATTGGGAGATATAAAAATACTTTATGAAAGAAATGGGTTTTCTCAAACTTTTTCATGGCTTTATCAAGAATCCTTTGAACTAACTGATGAATTTAACAAATGGATAGCTATATTCCCAGAAAGAAGTATAAGATTATTTTACAGCGCCGGCAATCATCAATTAAGTACTGATTATTGGATTGAAACAGAAACTCTATCTAGAACTGAATGGATGTTCTTAATGTCTAGCGAGAACCGTGGGGAATCTATAAAACAATGGGGGAAACGATACTGTGAAGAGTTTAGTGATGAAAGCTACTTAGATGGTTTGCCTGAGGGTTACTCACTTTATAAATTTCGTAATCCACATCAGAGCCATGATGAAATATCTCAACTCAAAGTCAATACCAGGAAATCAATTAAACTAAAAGGAGGATTAAAAAAGAATTTCAGAGTTTTTCTACGGGATTCTCTTCCAGAAGTGGAAGTTATTAATGCGACTGGTAAAGAATTGGTTTTCTTTCAATATAAAAATGAGCCGAAGGAAATACCTCTTAAAAAAAAGCTTGGAAGCGAGAAACATTGGAATCTACCAAAGGAAATTATCCCTAATTTTGACTTTTATATAAAGGTCAAAGATGAAAAGCTTGAAGGTTATCTCCAGGCTTATCAAATTTGTAAACCGGATTGTACAGAATTATCAAATGATATTATTTGCGCAAGAAATATATTTGATTCAGATATACACATATCGGAAAATTATCTCCAAGGCAACAAAATAGTTACCTCAGAAAAAGTCAATCTGATTGTAAATGAACTCTCTCTTCAACCAATTACAAAGGCTGATATTTTTAAGAAGGATTATCCAAAGTTTGAGGATGATTTACTGCTAAAATGGTTGGTAGTAAAAAAACAATGTAATCTTCAAGCGTTTAATGAATCTTTTGAAAATATATATTACACTTCATTCGGAGATGAAGCCCCCAATGTATTGCAAAAAAGATTTTCAACCTTATACTTGCTCGACTATTTAGGCTATATCGATTACGACTATTCAAATAATAAACTAACAGCCTTACCACCTAAGTTAATTCTGATATCATGTCAACATGGTAGACGGGCTATGTTGATTGGCGGAAGGGATGAATGTTTACTAAAAGAAATGATCAGCTATTGTCAAAAGACTGGGATCAATGTATCAATTACCATACAAGCGCATGATAAAGAGATAACTAAGCTTTTGATTCCAAACACAATTTTGTTAGAAAGTAACACGGAAATTCAATTCAAAAAATTAGCAGAAGCAATAAATATTGAATATGATCCCTGGTATCTACTGAAACTTGAATCGTTGATACCTCCATTAAATGAGTATGAAAAATATGTTTTAGAGAATAATAAATCTGAATCACATGAAGATTATAATTGGGCACGTCAAGTTTTTGACCTAAATACCCTGAAATTCATTCACCAAGATGAATTCGACAAAACCTACTCCTTAGTTGAATATGCTTATACTACATATTGGAAAGAATATGGATTATGGGTAGACGGTACATATTACAAAGTAGATAAGAGTTGGGGTAAATACTTAGTACTTAATCATCATTCAGAAAAAGAAACGGGATATAATTCTAATGCTAAGTACGCCAAACCCGGAGAGATATATCTCAATGAGAAAACTCTCGCTATTCCTGCGAGTCTACCATTACCCAAAGTTTTTTCGAGAATATTACTTCAGAGTTCTGGTGAACCTCCACTCTTTAAGGAATTATCATTGAATATTAAAAAAAGATGGTATAATATATATGAAAATATACCTTACTTGTTTCTTGTCAATTTTTTTAAGTTTAAACTTAATATGATAATAGAAAGAATTAGCAATGAAAGATCCCATTGGCTCCTTTGAAATAATTAAAGAGAATTTTATTAGATACGTTCAAACTGCGTTCTCCACAAAATTTACTGGCCTTGAAAAAGAAAGGTATGACTTACTCAATTATGATAAGGTGCTTTATCGCAAACCTTGGATCGAGCCTCTTCCAGATTATGTTTCAAGCAATAAATATATAGATGATTTGACACTCGAAGATTTAGGAAATGCGCTAAGTCAATCAGAAGCTGACACCTTTAAGGAACTTGTTAAAAAGGGACTATTTCCTTCATCAACAAAACTATATTTGCATCAGGTAGAGATGTTAAAAGGAGCATTAGAGGATAAAAACTGCATAATAACATCGGGAACAGGTTCAGGAAAAACAGAAGCATTTCTATTTCCATTATTTGCACAGCTGGCCAAAGAACTTAATAATTGGCGTACTCCAAAAAAAAAATCAAGCACAGTAGATACCTGGTGGAAAGAAAGAAGCGAAGGTGGATTAACAGCAAGGCAAATAGTATATGAAAAAAATTATACACTTGATAAATCAGTACAGCAACGTGCACATGAAAACAGACCTAGCGGAATTCGAGCCCTGATTCTTTATCCCATGAACGCCTTGGTAGAAGACCAAATGAGTAGATTAAGAAAAGCATTAGATTCTGATGATACAAGAGAATGGTTGAATGCTCATGTCAATAGTAATGCAATCTATTTTGGAAGATACAATGGCAGTTCTCCTGTAGCTGGAGAATTAAGTAGAAGAACCGAAGACGGGACAGTTATTAATAAGAAAAAAATAAGCCAATTAATCGAGGAATTAAAACAACTTGAAATAAATTCTGACAGGGTTGAACAATATATTAAACAAAAGAATATTACTGGTGATGAGGCAAAAGATTTAAAATCATTTTTTCAAAGATTAGATGGTGCTGAAATGCGTTGCAGATTTGATATGCAAAAAGCACCACCAGATATATTAATCACGAATTATTCTATGTTAAGCATTATGTTAATGCGAGCCGTTGATTCCGGAATTTTTGATAAAACAAGGGCATGGTTAGACTGTGATGATCTGCAAAAAGAAGAAAGAGAATCTGCAAAACGAAACCGGATTTTTTATTTAATCATTGACGAGCTTCACTTATATAGAGGTACACAGGGAACAGAAGTAGCTTATTTGCTAAAACTGGTGCTAAACAGATTAGGCTTACATCCACATCATCCTCAATTACGAATCCTTGCTTCAAGTGCTTCATTGGAAGCTGGTGAGACAGATAGCATCAAGTTTTTAGAAGATTTTTTCGGTATTGATAACAACAGGAAGCCTTTCAAAATAATAGAAGGACGAAATAATCCAGTATCTAAATTACCTGAAACAGAGAGAAAATTGCCGATTAATCCTTTTAAAAATATTGCAGAGAAATTCACTGAATTTAAAGGAAATATTTCTAACCCTGATTTTATTTCTACTTGTGAAAGCGCAGCAACGCAAATTGCCAGTCTATTCAACATGCCCGCTCAAGGAAATGGAATTGAAAAATTACTTTCAGTATTGATAAATCAAACATTTATGTTGAAAGAGCGACTCTTCTCAATCTTTCCTGATTATAAAGCAGTTTGTTCTATTAATGCTGCGGGTGACAATACGGATGGGAAGTTCTTTGCAGAAACCATATTCGAACCAACAGATCAAAAAGAAGAATTGCAAAATGCATTGAGGGGGCTGTTAATTGCGAGAGCACTACTTGATGAGCCAGAATTTCAATTTATTAACTCGACTATTTCTGATGAAAGAAAATTACCAAGATTCAGATTCCATTATTTTTTTAGAAATATTGAAGGTGTGTGGGCATCTGTTAAGCCGGACGACATTGACAATCCAAATTATTCAGACGAAACCCGCACCGCCGGGAAGCTCTATTCAACATCACAGATAAACTCTGAACGAGGAAACAGAGTCTTAGAGCTGTTATATTGTGATAACTGTGGGACAACCTTGTTTGGAGGTAGTCGATTAGTTACAAGAAATCAATCTGAAAATCATTCTTTTGAGTTACTTCCAATAAGTCCAAACATTGAGGGCATACCAGAGAAGACACCAGCCAAACTTGTTGAAAAAAGAAGCTTTCAGGAGTATGCAATTTTTTGGCCTTTAGGAAATCAAGAGTTTACGCCTCACGATGCTGAACCACCTTTTATTTCCGCTGATTATTGGAGGCAACCAACGCTTAATGAAGAGCCACAAAATAATTACAGAGCAAATTGGATTGAATCTTCTCTAAACTTTATTTCTGGAGATATTGATCCAACTCATGAAAAAGCAAGGACAGATAGCTCGCATTGGATAAATGGTTACTATTTTACAATCACAGAAAACAACTCTGTCAGGGATATTGCTTACCCAGATCCAAACGGTAATATAAGTGATGTAGAAACACACCGTGCTCTACCAAGTGTCTGTCCGAACTGCGGGATTAATCATCAAAACAGAAGACAAGATTGGCTTAAAAGAAAAACATCATCAATCAGAGGATTCCGAACGGGTTTTGCCAAGACTACACAAATATTTGCCAAAGAATTAATGTACCAGCTACCATCAGGAGAAAATGAAAGAACAAGTCCAAAAAGAAAATTAATCGTTTTCTCAGATAGCCGCGAGGACGCAGCGCAAATAGCAAATGGTATCGAAAGAAATCATTTCACAGATTTGCTGAGGGAAATACTGGTTAATGAACTACATACTAATTTGATGATACGATTTCATATTATTGATGCTTTGGGGAGTGGTGACTCAATTAAACAGGCAGAATTCCGGCAGAAATTTAAAGCGATTTATGATGATGTTGAGTACTTATATGAAAAATCAAACTATAATGGAACTAATAATAGTAAACAAAAGGAAAAAGCTGATGCAGCTGTGAAGTTGGACGAATACCGTTCGCTTTTGATAAACGTGAGAGAATTGGTTCATATTACGAATTCAATAAACCTTGCACCGCTCGTAAAACACTTTGTTGATCTGGGGATAAATCCAGGAGGTAATAAAATTTCATTGCAATCGAAGCAACTTAATAGAAGATTTGTTCCTTGGTATGAATTAATAAATTTTAAAAGAGCAGAATGGAATGACGGAATTAGTGATGAATTCATCGCAGAAATGAGAGATGGAACTTTTACCGGTCTTGCATCCATGTTTTTTGGTTCACTCTTTTATTCTTTTGAATCTTCTGCTTTGGGTTATGTAAGCATAAATCCCGAATTACAAGTTATCACTGAATACGCTAAAACAGTAGCATTAGCAAGAGATGAATTTATACAAATAATAAATTCTACCATTAGAATTTTAGGAGATAAATACAAGCACAACAAAGTTGATGATGCAGTCCCATATAACTTTCTTGAATACAAGAATTTACCTGGACAGGTTAAGAAATATATCCAGGCCGTAGCTTCTCGGTATTCCAAGGATGAAAATGTGTTAGGAGATGCAGTATTCGCAGTGCTTTTATCCAGTAACTTGTTGACGAGAGATACAGGCATACAGATTGAAAATCTGTTTATAAAAGTCGCCCGTGAACATGACACAGTTTGGACAAGTGAAAGAGGTAATAGACCTCATTTACACTTTAGTGCAGGGATAAGTACTTATTCGATTACTGAGTTAGGCTCCCACCCAAATAGGATTTGTAACGATATTTGGGAAGAAAACTACCTGTCTTATAATGCGATAAAAGAGCTAAGACCACCTATCCGTCTGCATTGTGAAGAATTAACAGGTCAGACTGATAATCAATTCGAAAGGCAAAGGCATTTCAGGAATATCATTTTGCCTGATGAGGGATTGAAACAAGTAAAAACCATTGACATATTAAGCGTAACCACAACCCTTGAAGTAGGTGTTGACATTGGAGCATTACAAGCAGTAATGTTGGCAAATATGCCACCACAACGATTTAACTATCAACAACGGGTTGGTCGAGCAGGAAGGAGAGGACAGACATATTCGATAATACTAACTTTTTGCCGGGGTAGAAGTCATGATGAATTTTATTTTTCTCATCCACATAAGATTACCGGAGATCCCCCTCCAATTCCTTTTCTTACTATGGGGCAAGAAAGAATTTTTAAACGCTTGTTAGCAAAAGAGATTTTCAGAAGAGCATATATAGATGAGGCAATTGATATAACAAATGATGAAAAATCGAGTGTTCATGGAGAATTTGGTAGCATCGGTGATACACAAACAAATTGGGTGTCATACAAATCTCAAATCATTAATTGGATAAGTAACAATAAACAAAAAATAGAAGAGACGATAGATTTATTAATCACTCCAAAATTGCAGAGTAAACGGACAATTTTTTTAGATTGGATAAAAGATACTGGGAGTGCAAATGGATTGATGGAAAAAGCTCAAAATATAATCAGTAATGAAGAAATCGCAACTACAGATATTTCAGAAAAATTAGCAGAAGGTGGAATCCTCCCAATGTTTGGAATGCCAACCACAGTTCGAAATCTTTATCATGGTATAGATAAGTCTTTAGAACCACTTTCAATTGATAGACCTCAATCAATGGCTATTTATGAGTTTGCTCCGGGTGCTCAAAAAACTAAAGATAAGGCCATCCATCAAGCTATCGGTTTCACAAGTGACATTACAAAAACAAGAGTCCAAGGAAGGGATACCGTAATCAATTCAAAGAGGGGCAATCAATTACCCTTTTATCTAAATCGGTGGTTTGTACGATGTCGGGCATGTGGATTCTTTGAAACCTATTCAGAGGAAAGTAAATCAGAATTAGAAGACCAACATCATTTCGATCGCTGCCCAAACTGTGGAGAACGAGATCCTGATAAATACCAGGCTCCAGTAATGCTCAAATCTCCAAAAGCATACAGGACAAATTTGTCTTTAGGTAGCGATACTAAAGACGATTCTGGGTTTCTTCTGTCTAGGCCACCAATATTTGCAGAGAAAATAAATGATCCTTCAAATCCTGATCAGGAAAGATTAACACATAATGCCAATATTGTCCTCAGTGATAAAGATGTTACCTGGCGGGTGAATACTAACTCAGATAGATATTTTACAGGTCAGCTTTGCAATACTAACGTTCGTTTTCCATTTAATCGACCTAATGGATTTTGGTTTAATAATCAATGGATTCTCAATGATTTTGCCAATATAATTGAGGATCCTAGTAATGGCTACTCTATGCACTTTTCCGCTATTGACAATTCAGAAGAGGAGAAAATTGCATTAGCCAGCAATAAAAAAACAGAAATTCTCAGAATTGCACCTAATGCCGTGCCTTTAGCTTTGGACCTAAACATGTTCTCAGGGGAAACAGATATACCGCATATTAAGGCACAAGCGAATGGTATCCGTTCAGGTTATTATTCAACGGCATTTTTATTACAAAGAATATTAGCAGACAGACTTGATGTTGATCCTACAGAAATCGAAATAGCTGATATCTCCTTGAAGATTCTAGATGATGGAACCGACAGAAGAATGGCTGAAATAATACTAACAGATGAATTACCAAACGGATCGGGTTTTGTTAGAAGGTTGTACGATGAGCTAGATTCCATTTTAACCGATATTTTTTCAGGCAATCCCTCCCAAGAATACGTAATCAACATTTTAAGTGATAAACATCGAATTGGTGACTCCGATGGAAAAGGTAAATGCAAAGATGCTTGCTATACATGTCTTAAGGTTTACCGGAATATGAACTATCATAGTTTGCTTGATTGGAAATTGGGTTTATCCATGTTGAGAATAATGCATGATTCCAGTTTTGTTTGTGGTACAGATGGGAATTTTAATCAATATACTGAACTAACTGGTTGGCTCGAATTTGCTACGGAATTAAGAAATGGATTTGCACACAGTTTTGGATTTACACATCTCAGTAATATAAATGTACTACCGATTATATATTATGGTCGACAACAGAAGAATGTCATAATGATTGTTCACCCATTTTGGGATTTACGGAATATAAGAGTGGATAACTGGCTAGCTGAACTAAAAGCGGAAATTGATTACTATTTAGCAAAGAGTAATGGAACATTGAGTATTATCGATTCATTTAACCTGCACCGCAGACCTGGGTGGTGCTATGAAAAGCTGGTTAACAAATGATCCATAAAATTAGTAATATTGATTACAAACAAATCAAGAGGATTTCACCCAGTCAATTTTACTCAATGAGAAATTGTGCTTACCAATCACTTTTAGCTGAGGCATTTGATAAAAAACCTTTATTGCCCGTTTCACCAAGCGCTTATATCGGTATTGTGTTACATAAAATACTCGAGCTGATAACAAAAGGGGTAATCCGAAATGAACATGAATTCAATATGCACTTCAATGAACAAATAAAGATTATTGAATCTAAACTATTAAAGCAGGGTTTTGGTTTTTTTGTACCACTTCAAAAGAATGTAAAGGATTTTGGATTAAGAAAAGTTCTGATAAAAAAACATATCAGAAATATTCCGGAAAAATCAGATATTGCCTATGATGTTATGTTTCAATCAGAACAATGGTTCGAATCCAAAGATAAATTAGTAGGGGGCAAAATTGATTTAGTTATCGAAACTAGGACAGGTATTGAAATTATTGATTTTAAAACCGGAGCTGTTACTGAGGATGTTTTTAACGATGATGGCGAGGTCTTTACTGAGATTAAATATGCTTACCAAGAGCAACTTAAACTATATGCATATTTGTATTTTGAAACAACGGGAAGATTCCCGACCCGGTTGAGCTTAGTTGATATAGCCAGGCAGAAATACTGTGTAATTTTTTCACAGGAAGAATGTGAAGAACTATTTGAAGAAGCAAAGAAGTTACTAATAGCTACTAATGATTCTATTGCCAGTGGTGAATACAATGCTCATTCATCCGAAATAAACTGCAGGTATTGTCTATACAGACCAGCATGTATATTTTTTCTCCAGCACCTTGAAGAAGAAACTGAATATAATGATGTATCTGGTTTAGTCAAAAATGTAATCCGGTATCAAAACGGGAATGTTAGTATTGACTTAGAGAATGATAGGAGCAAGTTAATTTTATCAAATTTTCCATCAGCATTATTTGATGAATTAGACAAAATGAAAAATAAAAGAATAAACGTTTTTAATCTAAGGAAAAAGAGCATTGATAATGCTTATTCCTTTACCAAAATAACGCAAGTTTATGTGTAAAGAAGATCAATATAATATACCTGTTCTCTCGTTTTACTCTGGTGGAGGATTTCTGGACATGGGTTTTGAAATGGCAGGATTTCAAATCGTATGGACAAATGAGTTTGACCTAGATTTTGCAAAACTTCATATGGAAGGAATTACTTCTTGGAGGAAATCAAGAGGCAATGGTATAAAAGCTGAGATTTTCAACACAAAATCGGTCTTAGATGTAACTTCTAACGATATCATTGCAGAAGCATTCCTCCAAGGGAAGCCTGAAAATTTCGGGATAATAGGAGGGCCTCCTTGTCAAGATTTTAGCGTCAACGGAAGCGGTAAAGGGTTCAACGGCACAAGAGGAAAACTGACCATTATTTTTTTTGACAAGATTCTCGAATTGAACCCAACGTTTTTTGTAATGGAAAATGTCATGGGATTAATAAACAGAAGCACAACGAAAGATTTTCTCCTGAAACTTCTCAGTCGTATTGAGAAAGAATATTATGTTGACCACCAAACCTTAAATGCTTTAGATTTTGGAGTTCCACAATTTAGAGAGCGTGTTTTTTTTGTAGGAATTCGGAAAAATAAAATAGACAAAGGAGTTATCGATCAGAATCCATTTGGAAAATGGTTTCCTTTCCCAGTAAATATTAATCACACAGATGCCGCAATCAAATATAAGTGGCCTATTGCTGTCCCTTTCGGGAAGAAATTGAGTAAACCAGAAGATTTACCGCTTGACTTATGTGTTGAGAATTGTTTAGTTCCTTTCCGGGAAATAAAAAAAATCCCAAATGCAGATGAATATTTCAATTTGTATGTAGAGGAACAGAGGTTGCTCGAAATCAAAGAAGGGGAGACAAATAGGCCTTCTTTCAAAAGGCTTCATCGTTATAAATATAGTCCGACTGCTTGTTATGGAAACAATGAAGTTCATCTTCATCCCTATAGAAACAGACGCTTGTCTGTACGTGAGACTTTGAGGATTCAAGGGGTGCCCGATACCTATGTCTTGCCACCAGAAATTGCTTTGTCAAAGAAATTCAAGATGATTGGCAATGGAGTTCCCGTTCCTCTGGCTGAAGCAGTTGCGACATCACTAAAATCATTCTTAATTGATAAAAAAGTTGTTATCTAAGTGGACATTTGGTCGAAAGAGAAGCGCAGCGAAGTAATGTCGAAAATCCGGTCTAAGAATACAAAACCGGAAAGATTGCTACGCTCAGCATTACACCAACATGGATACAGGTTTAGAATCCATAGAGATGATTTACCTGGCAAACCAGATATTACTCTTCCAAAATTCAACACCTTAATTTTTGTAAATGGATGTTTTTGGCACTTTCACAAAAATTGTCCTGAAGGACGAATACCAGATACAAACTCAAAATTTTGGAAAGAAAAACTATATAAAAATGTGGTAAAAGATAAAAGAAATCAAAAAGAATGTGAACAATTGGGCTGGAAAGTACTAGTTATATGGGAGTGTGAAATAGAAAAAGAATTATCTTCCATTTTAGAATTGATAAAAGCAAAGTCGAGAAAATAGGCAGCGCAGAAGTCACATACATTGGCTGTTCGCTTTACACAGACCGTATACCAAAGACAGCCAAAAGTGTCACTGCATAGGAGCTTCAATTTCAATGCTATAATCTAGCTCGTCAAGATAGTCCGACTTCATGCTAAAATCATTTTGTGTTTTTTCTATTGGCTTCCTTGTATTTCGCTGTTATGATTGTGCCTAAATTTTCTCTTCCGATGTTCACAATTCCGCAGGCGGCCAAATTGTTCTTCAATGATCATACTGACTTAAAGTCAAAAGAATTTGGTAAATAGTTTCCTTTAATTTTATTAATATTCTCATACCTTGATTCCCAAAGGTCAATCATTCTATAATAGATAGAATAATCATATAAACCTTGTGCGAAAATTCGTCTATCGAAGATACTCTTAATTTTATTTTTAAGTTTTAATTCATATTAGTATTTATTATTATTCTGAGTGTCTATTTATGTTAGCTTTTATTTTATCTTTCAGATATTTTCCTTAAGTATCATATTTGCTACTAGAATTGATCCTACCACCATCTCTAGAGTGAAGTATACAATCTTTTTTTTGTGCTTTAAATAGTTGTTAATTTCTAGTATCTCTTGAGCGAATATATATTATGGAAAATGATTATGGAAAATATACAAGTGGAAAATCTTTTCGTGCAATAGCTGAATTTAATGCAAGAAAATATCGAATATTAAACTTAAAACTTTCAAAATATGATAAATACGGTCATATTTTTACAGATGAAGATGCTGAATTTGGATTGAATTATTTACTATCTCTGCGAAAGGAAATAAAAAGCGCAATAGAATTTAGATATGCCAAGGGCAAGGGAATTGATATTCAACGAACTTCAAAGAATATGCTATCATCTCAAGCAATGTGCTTTAATCTATTTGTACCTCTTAATTTGGATAAAAAAATTTTTTCAAAATTATTTGATTATCTAATTGGTGATGTTAAAGAGATTCATCAAGATATAGATATTGAATATACGCCACCAAGGACTGTTTTCAATGATCAAAGTACTATAGGTGGTGTTGATTGTGATGCACTTCTTCGATATGTCAATTATAGTGATGAAGAATGTTTAATGGTGATTGAAACAAAATATGTTGAAAAAGAATTTAGCATTTGTGGGTATAGAAAAAGTGGACAAAAAGATAAGTGCCCAGTTGATACTATTCTAAAAAACGATTTCTCAAATTGTAGATATCAATACAAAAAACAATATAATTACTGGAAAGTTGCCCAGGATAGTGGATTATATGATATGAATAAAATTGAAAAGATGCATTGTCCGTTTGGTGGAGCTCTTTGGCAACTTTGGACAAATTTCTCTTTGGCTTATGCTTTAGCACGAGACAATAATAAAGCGGAATTTAATTTTGTTGTAATATACCCACGGAAGAATATTCATCTTAGCGAAGACGGTAAAGTCTTTAGTAAATTCAAATCACTTTTAAACCATCCTGAGAAATTCAATGTTGTGTATCTTGAAGATATCATATCAGCACTTTTGGATAAAAAAACAGTAAAATCTGTACCAAAGTGGGCAATTGAATTTGCAGAAAAATACTCGTCTTAAACTCATTCTAAATTTTAGTGAAATCGCATGAAAAAACTAGAATTTGTTAACGCTTATTACATAAAACTCGGTCAAAGAGGTGTGTGGGAAGAGTCTAGTATTGCAGAAAACAAGTTTCGTATCGGATGGCCAGAACAATCTCTTGATGATATTAATAATGGTAATTGGGCAGTCATCGAGAAACAGCTCAGAGAAAGTATTCCACATAATATTTCTGCGATTAGAGACTTTAATAGTCTCAAAACAATATGCAATTCTACAATTGATGACATCTGGATAACATTCTATTCATCAAGACTATGGTGGTGTAAAATTCGTGATAATGAAGTATTTGAGGATTCTGTCTCAAAATATTTGAAAGTAAAAGACCATTGGTATGATCATGATATCAATGGTAAGAAACTACTCATAAGTGATCTTCCAGGCAGAATAGCTGTAGCGACCGGAAAAA
>SDBT01010761.1_pt1 | contig 14749 bp, 13 predicted proteins | sample 2277101 | NCBI WGS metagenome assembly SDBT01 (sample SAMN10404973, study PRJNA504765) | marine sediment metagenome | isolation source: marine sediment core GS10_PC15, 103 cmbsf | place: Arctic Ocean: Southern Knipovich Ridge | collected 2010
TGGTGTTATTGAAGGGGATATAAAATCAAGTTTAGATGCTGAGGTAATAGGCAAAGAAGGTGTGCCTGTAACCCAGATAAATACCGGCGGAGAATGCCACCTCGATGCTAACATGCTTTCCAGCGCCCTCAGCAACATCCCTCTTCAGGATATTGACCTGCTCCTTATCGAAAATGTAGGCAATCTGGTCTGCCCTGCTGAGTTTATTCTTGGTGAACATAAAAAGGTTCTAATTTCAAGTACTCCTGAAGGGAATGATAAGCCATTTAAGTATCCTTTAATGTTTAACATAGCAGATGCTGTACTAATAAATAAAATTGACCTTTTGCCATATTTGAAGTTTGATGTCCAGGCCTTTTCCCAGGTAGTCAGAGGGATAAACGAAAAAGCAGAGATTTTCCCGATCTCCTGCACCACCGGTCAGGGAATTCAAGAATGGGTCTCCTGGCTTCTGGCTCAGATGAGCAGGCGATAAAGTTAAAAGACCCGAATTTGCCGTCTAATTATACTCGAGCAAGAAATTAGTACCTAACCCATTAAGAGATTCATGTTTGTTGCACTATGTGGCTTTCCACTTCACAATTGCCCAGAATGTGTGACAGATAACAAAAAGGCTGGATATTTGTCTGTAAGTAATATCCAGCCTTACGTAGGATGTTAGTTCCCAATAATTATAAGCCTTAACCTTTACCTATTCTGAACATCTTAGTCCCACATGTGGGACACACGCCCTGAGTTGCTGGTCTCCCATTTTTCATAGTTATTGCTTTAGCATCTTTCATCTCTCTTTTGGCGCGGCATTTGACACAATACGCTTGCATTTGGTCTACCTCCTTTTTGATTATGTATAGTAAACTATTCACCCCTGTTTTGTCAATACTTAAATACAATGTTTCTAATCAAATGTCACACAAACTCAGTAGGCTTAATGCGAGGAGTGCTAGAGAAGCGATTTGATTGTTTGGTAAGGAGCAATCCTCACGGGTTTGCTACGAGTTTACGTTCCTTTCACATATCCATTTTCTTGGAACCAGTTAACAGCTTTCTCTACGGTTTCTCTGATTGGTGTTTGCGGCAGACCCAGTTCATTGACGGCTTTAGAGCAGTCATAATATGCGTATGCGCCGCCCATTCGCGCCATTGATGGAGTAAATACTGGTGGCTTCCCGGTAATACTGGAAACAAGCTTATAACCATAACCGAGCATAATAGCAAGGAAGTAGGGTAGTCTTCGTTTTGGCGGTTCAACACCTGAGACTTCCCCTATCAGTTCATAATAATCTTTAATTGATAAGTTCTCATTACCCAGGATATACCTTTCGCCAATTCTGCCTTTCTGGGCAGCTAAAATGTGACCCCGGGCCACGTCTTCAACATCGACGAAATTAATACCCCCATCGATATATCCCGGTATTTTCCCGTTGATAACATCGACTATCATTTTTCCTGAGGGGGTTGGCTTAATGTCACGGACACCGATAACCACAGCCGGGTTTACAATAACCAGTGGCAGTCCCTTCTCGCAGAATTTTTTAGCCTCAACTTCTCCAAGGTGCTTTGACCTGGAATAATGGTCCCCTGTCTCCCAGAGATTGAATTCTGCCTCCTCATTAGCCGGACTGTCAGCTCCATGAGCACCTATTGCTACAGCGGTGCTGGTATAAACTACCTTTTCTACCCCTTGCTCCAGAGCAGCATTTAAGGCAATTTTAGCACCCTCTACATTGATGTCGTAGAACTCTTTATTATTCGGCACCCAGAAGGCATATAAGGCTGCCGTTTGATAGAAGGTGTCACACCCCTGCAATGCCGCTTTCATAGATTCGCCGTCTCGAATATCGCCATAGACCTTTTCCACATCCAGACCATCTATGTTTCTGGTATCACTGTTTTCTCTCACCATAACCCGTACTTCCACACCATCCTTCAACAGCTCTCTAACAAGACTTGAACCAATAAAACCGGTAGCTCCTGTAACTAATGTTTTCATCCTGGCCCTTCCTTTCCCAGCCGAGATTGTGCCACAAACCCTAACTGGACTACAGTTGCCTCAATGATACACTTACTCCAAATCATACACAACATTCCCTATACAGGTACGGAGAAGAAGATAGTACTAGCGAACGAAATGCGGGGTGTACGATTCAACGAAACACTTGATAAATATTAGGAAATCTAGAAAGTGCAATCGTCATGCCCACTGAGGGTCTAACTTAGAGCACTACACTGCGAAGCCATGCCTCTTCAAGACAGGTTTCCCATAGGGTTTTGAGATATGCTTGGGAAGAGCAGCCTGAGAATTTTGGGTAATAGTGACCTCATGTGAAGAATAATACCACATGTTCGCTGATTCTAGCGCACAATTGATCGAATGCTTGAATATCTTCAGTCAACATAGTCTGTTATCATACTAACCAATTCATCTGAATGTTAGGTGACAATTACTTGTTTTGTTACCTATTTCACTTTCTGCCGAATTATTGGGTCATAACCGAATAGATTGTTTGTCTGTTTGTGCTAAGCCACTCACATTGCTTTTATTGCTAATATCTCCTAACCACTGATACAATACTACCAATAAACACTAAATTTTTCGAACTTGGATAATAACGCATGGTCTAGCTGAGGAATGATTATGAATCCATTCTTTGTAATAATTCTTATCGCTCTTGTCATAGAGTTTGCTCTTCACCTAATTGCGAACCTGTTGAACCTGAAGGCTCTGAAGCTCGAATTACCTTCTGCTCTTGAAGGGGTGTACAAACCGGAAGACTATCGCAACTCTCAAGAGTATACCCGTGCAACCACGCGTTTCGACTTCGTAGCCACTACCTTCGGGTTATTTCTCCTGCTGTCTTTTTGGTTTGCTGGAGGCTTCAACTATCTCGACCAAATTATCAGGGCTTGGGGATTTGTCTCCATTGTGAATGGCTTGCTGTACATTGGTATCCTCTTGATGGCGTACAGTCTGCTTACGCTGCCCTTTAGCATTTATGTAACGTTCGTGATTGAGGAACGTTTCGGCTTCAATAGGACTACCCTGCGTACATTCTTCTTAGATCGAGTCAAAGGCCTCGCTCTCGCAACATTGCTAGGTATCCCGTTGCTAGCTGGTATACTGAGCTTATTTGAATATTCTGGTGCCTATGCCTGGTTTTACTGTTGGATCATCGTTACCATATTTTCCCTGGTTATGCAGTTTGTCGCCCCGATATGGATTATGCCACTGTTTAACAAGTTCACGCCGATGGAATCTGGTAAGTTGAAAGAGACCATCCTTGAGTATGCTCGTTCGGTCAATTTCTCTATTAAGAATGTTTTCGTGATGGATGGCTCTAAGCGCTCCAGTAAATCAAATGCCTTCTTTACCGGGTTTGGCCACAACAAGCGAATCGCTCTATTTGATACCTTGATTGAAAAACACACAGTACCTGAACTGATAGCTGTGCTGGCTCATGAAATCGGGCACTACAAGAAAAAACACATCCTGCAGGGGATGATAATCAGCATCCTGCACACGGGTGTAATCCTTTTCTTACTGTCCGTCTTTCTGAGTAGTGCGGGACTCTATGAGGTCTTCCAAATGGAGCACCAGTCAATTTATTCCGGATTGTTGTTCTTTGGCTTGCTCTACACTGCGATAGAACTGCTGCTCTCAATAGTGATGCAGATGGTTTCTCGGAAAAATGAGTACGAAGCAGACCACTATGCAGTCGAGACTATCGATGACCCACGAACCCTAATCGATGCTCTGAAAAAACTTTCTGCCAGCAACTTCTCCAACTTGACTCCACATCCTTTCTATGTTTTTCTGAATTATTCACATCCGCCGCTACTTCAGCGCGTGCATGCGATCCAGCGATATGAAACGTAATGTGGTAGGCACAGTGGATCTTAACTGGGTAGTATCCTGAACGCAACGAATGGCATAGCGTTTAAAGAAGACTGAGAGAAATTCTCCAGCGAGTTCTGAGCTAGTCTAACAGTCCCAAAGATTGTATAATATCAACATCAAAGCAAAGAAGGAGAACACATTATGGCTGAGAAAAAGCTGGCTGGTAAAGTGGCTATGGTTACGGGTGGTGCACGTGGTCTTGGAAGGGGCTATGCTCTTCGACTAGCCGGGCTCGGGGCTGACATAGCCATCATCGACAGAAACCTGAAAGGATTCGAAGTATATGAGTTCACGAGGAACCTGATGACTGCGCCCACAGTTATCGACGAGTGCAAGGCACTCGGGGTTAAGGCGATGGGTTTAGAGGTTGATTTAACCGACCGGGCGGCAACAGAGAAAGCCATTGCCGTCATCGTAAAAGAGCTGGGTAGAATCGACATTGCTATCTGTAACGCTGGCGGAGGCACTGTCACATTCGCCGACGAGGTTAAGCCTGGTGAGACCGCACCTGGAAAGAGAGTAGAAGGAGGAAAAGGTGACATCGTCACTACAGGCACACCCGCAGACTGCCCACAGGACATGTTGATGAGAGTGCTCGACAACAACCTGATGACATGCATGTACACCTGTATGGCAGTAGCTCCATACATGAAGGAGCAGAGATCAGGAAAGATTGTGACTGTCACATCAATCGGTGGACTTATGGCAAGGGGAGCTTACCATCCTTATGGAACAGCGAAGGCGGCCATCATCTATTATACGCGTAGTTTAGCTCAGGAGCTCGGCCCTTACAACATCAATGTAAACTGCATCGCCCCAGGGGTGCACCACACCGGCAGAATCACCGCCAGCAGCGAGCTTATAGAGCGGATTCCGTTGAGAAGGGAAGGAACCATCGAAGACTGCGCAAAGGTCGTGGAGTTCCTTGTTACAGACCTGTCCGACTACGTGACTGGAAAGACCATCACCGTCGACGGAGGAATCTGTGACCAGCGGTAGGCCTAAGTCTGCATAGTGTGTATCACGAATGATATTGGGTAGAATGTTGAGCGGTGAAAGCTTCACAGTCATATTGCCCCTCTTCTTTTTAATGTTTTCATTCTCTATCGGCTAGCACTATCTGTTAGAACTGAGCTTCTAGGTTATTAAAAGCGAAGCTGAATTCAATGCCGGAGCATTAAGTTATTTACTTTATCGCCACGTTCCCCTAAACTTAACGGTGGCGTTGAGTGAGCTCACCGGACTCGTACTGAGGAATTCTACGAAGTGACTGAGAGCTCATTTAATGTTGTTGAATTAAGTAACGAATTACTAAAATGGGAGAGAATATATTGTATTGACCACCCTCACCAGGTATTGGGTTACCTTACTCCATCTGAGTTTTGGGAGCACTCAAAATATCACAAAAGAGAGGAGGGCATGTGTCACTAATCATATGAACCAGCACAAGTTCTTGAATGTTGGTTACTAAAGTGGTAAAATAACCGTTCTCATAGAGAATTCGTGTACGGTAATACCCGAGCTATTATAGAACTGATTATTGAAGGAGACATATTAGTATGAAATTGGAAAGCATTAAAAAGGTGGGGATTGTTGGAGCTGGGACAATGGGTTTCGGTATCGCTATAAACTTTGCTCTATGGGGATACCCCGTCATTATGAGCGACGTCAGTGATGAAATCCTACAGCAGTCGAAGAAAAGGACTAAGACTATCATAGCTCTTTTTGTAGAGGAAGAACTGATAACCCGTCAGCAGGCAGATGATACCATCCGTCGGATAACCACTACCACGGATTTGACAGAGGTGGCAGCTAATAGTGATTTCATCACTGAGGCCATCGTCGACAGATCCAAGGACAAAAGGGAACTGTTTAACAAACTTGATGAACTATGCCTGCCCCATACCATCCTTGCAAGTAACACTTCGTCACTGGTGCTGAGTGATTTCGGATCAGATGTCAAAAGGCAAGACAAGATAGTGATAACTCACTATTTCGCTCCACCGCACATCGTGCCCGGGGTTGAGGTAGCTAAAGGTCCCGGAACATCAGATGAAACATTCAACATAACCTATGACTTAATGAAAGAAATAAGGAAAGTGCCCATCAAGGTGCTTAAGGAACTACCGGGATACCTGCTTAACCGGATACAAGGTGCTATGAGTCGCGAGGCTAATCGCTTATGGGCCGAGGGTGTAGCCACCGCTGAAGACATTGAGCTTGGAGTAAAGTCCACCTTTGGCTTCCGTATGCCACATGAAGGTCCGATGATGCACTATGATATGGCTGGCATTTGGAAATGGCCAGAGGATGTTAGGATTTCTTCGCGAACTAGGCAAGTTAGCGGGGTACCTGAACTCAGTACCGAGGCAGCTGAGAAAATTAGGCAGCGCATGATACAGGGCAAGCCATGGTTTGTTGAACCGGAGAGGTTTGACCAGGCAATCGAGAAAAGGGACAGAGAATACATACGGCGTCTTAAGGAGTTGTACTGGTCAAAAGAAAAGTAAAGAAAAATTACGGAATCTACTTCTGAATTATAGTAAGGAGTGAAACATTATGACAAAACTTATTACGGGAGGAACGGGCTATATTGGGGCGGAACTAGCACACATACTAGCTGACCGTGGAGAGGAAGTGGTCTTATTTGACATCGCTATAAACCGCTACCGTATAGAAGACATTGAGAGCAAGTTGAAGGTGGTACGCGGAGACCTGAGTAACTTTTCTGAAGTGTTTAATGTGGTTAAGGATAACAACATCACAGAAATCTACCACATGGGGTCTATGCTCACCTATATGTCCGAGCTTAACCCATGGGCTTCCTTCCGGAGCAATGTCATCGGGAGTTACAATGTGTTAGAAGCCGCCAGATTGTTTGGCGTGGAGAAGATGATGTTCACCAGTACTATAGGCACTTTTGGTCTACAGATGGACGAAGTGCTCACGGATATCACTGTGCAGCGTCCACTCGGTATCTACGGTTGTGGTAAGCTATATATTGAAGGTCTTGGACGGTACTACCATAACAAGTTTGGATTAGACTTCCGCTCGATACGGTACGCCCAAATGGTTGGGCCAAATGTTCATACGCCGGGTCATTGGGCACCGCCGATGATTGAAGATACCATTTTAGGTAAACCCAACGAATGTATTTATGGTACCCCGGAATCAACAATATCCATGATATATGTGAAGGATGCCGCCAGAGCTGCAGATATGGCATTACAGGCACCCAAAGAGAATATTGAGATGCTTAACTACAATGTCGCTGGGATTCCAGATGTTGTCTCAGCCAGAGAGCTCGAAACAATTCTTATAAAACGTTTCCCTAAAACCAAAGTTACCTATAAGCTTGACCCAATTCTCCAAAGGACTCGCCAAAGGCAGCGTGGAGGATTTGGTGCCTGGAAGGTATTTGATGATAGCTATGCCAGAAAGGAATGGGACTGGAAGCCACAATATGTGACCATTGAAGCAATAATCGACAGATTTGAGAAAGACATGAAGGAACATCCCAAACGTTATGGATTGGCATAACAGCTTTCAGTAGGGCTTATCGGCCTACCCCTCTCCAAAGGGAAGGTGACAGAAATTTGATTTTTGCTCGTGGATTAGCTATGATACAAAACGGCTGGACATGAAGCACCTATTATAAATGATTGTTTTCTCATAACGCAAATTTTGATAGCACAGTAAAACCACGGAAGGCTAAATTATGAAAGCGGCTGTTTTTAAGGAACAGGGGCTTCTCGCCGTTGAAGAAATACCGACCCCTGAACCAGGGTCGGGAGAGGTGCTCTGCCGAATTAAGTATTGTGGCATTTGCGGTACCGACTTACATAACTACTCCTTTGGTATACCTGCTCCTGGATCTATATTAGGGCACGAATGGTGTGGTGTTGTTACCAAGCTTGGAGAGGGGGTTGAGGATTTTAGTGTAGGTGAGCGCGTTATGCTTTATAAACATCCCTGGGCACCACCAGTGTCTCCTGGGAAGCGAATCGATCCGCGGAACATACGGATTAATCCTCGGGCGATATACTCCGCCCCTGGCAGAAGAGGGGCCTATGCCGAATATATCACTGCACCAACCACGAGATTAATCCGCGTTCCCGATGAGATATCGGACCAGGCTGCTGCCTGTCTTGAACCATTGGTTGCCGCTATTCATGCGGTTCGCTTGGGGAACCCCAAGGTATCGGATACCATTGCCTTCATTGGCGCTGGTCCTATCGCCCTTTATATGATACAAAGGGTCAGGCAAGCTGGTGCCAGAGCTATCTATGTCTCAGAGATAAGCCCAGCGCGGGCAGCCAAAGCAGCAGAACTGGGTGCTGATAGGGTGTTTAACCCCCTAAAAGAAGATTTTATCTCAGAGATTGTTAAGCTGACCGGAGGCAGAGGGCCTGATATCGTTTACGAATGTGCTGCGGCTAAGAACACGCTCAATCAGGCCTGTCAACTGGTAGCACGAAATGGTAGAATAACCTGCCTGGCCGTATATCAAGAACCCATTATGCTGGAGCCCCTTGATTGGTACATGATGCAGCCTGAAATCAAGTTCACTACCAATGGCGATTCCACCCCCTTTGATTGGGAAATTGCCACTGAGGCATTGTGCCAGAGCAGCATCGATGTTGAAACTGTGATTACAGACGTTATCCCGCTGGCTGATATTCAAAAAACCTTCCAAGCTCTCCTGAAGCCAGCGACAAACAATATGTTACGTGTCCTAGTAGAGCCCTAGACCGGATGAAGGGGTCTTTAAGAAGGTCAGCATCAGTACTTTCTTAAAAAGTGAGTCAATATAATCAATAATTGCAGGAAAAAGGAGGGTGACAAATATGGCACTATCTAAAGACCTATTACTACGGATCTACCGGGATATGGTCCGAACCAGAACTCTGGACTACCAACTGATTAAGAATGCCCAGTCAGGTAAGATGTCCCCGGGGTGGCATAGTGGGCTTGGTGAAGAGGTTATCGTGGGACCGGTAGCCCTGCTAGGTAAGGATGACTACGTTACCTATACTCACCGTGGTGCCTACGTCTGGATAGCCAAGGGTATGGACATGAAGGAGATAATTGCTGAGTTTTACGGCAAGGCTACTGGCTGTGCCCACGGTAAAGGTGGCACCCACATCGTCAAACCTAGCTTAGGGATATTTGGTCGTAGCGGAATGCAGGGAGGGCATTTACCTCTGGCGGCAGGGATGGGCATTGCCGCTCAGATACGCGGCCAGGGTCAGGCAGTAATATCATTCTTCGGCGATGGCTGCGCTACCAGGGCGCCTTTACATGAAGCGATGAACTACGCCTCTATCTGGAAACTACCTGTTCTCTGGTTCTGCGAGAATAACGGTCAATCAATGTCGGTAAAGATGAATAAGACCTGGGCAGTCAAAGATATTGCTGAAATAGCTGTCTCCTATGCCATGCCCGGCAAGACAATAGAGGATGGGAATGACGTGATTGCTGTTACCGAGGCAGCCCAGGAATTTTTGGGCAGAGCCAGGAGAGGTGAAGGCCCTGCCTTGCTTGAGATAAAGACCTACCGCTGGCGTGGTCACTCTGAAGGCGACCCCATGCTTTATCGCACTAAGGAAGAGATAGCAGAGTGGATGAAGAAAGATCCCTTAAAACGCTTTGAGCAAGTGCTACAGGATCGGGAACTACTCACCCAGGAAGATATTGAAAGAATCCAGACTGAAGCTGATGCTGAGGTCGCTGAGGCTCAGAAGTTCACTGAGGAAAGCCCGGAGCCGTTACCCGAAGATGCGTTCAATTCGATATATGCCACTTCTCATTCTTAATTTAGTATATAAAAGGGGGGATAATCACGATGCGAGAGATATACCTATACGAGGCAACACAGGAGGCGCTAATCGAGGAGATGAGACGGGATGAGAGAGTATTCCTCACCGGTGAAGCTATTGGTCCAGGTGGAACATCTCCAACACGTCCTAACAAAGCAATGATGGACGAGTTCGGTGAGAATCGAATTAGGGAAACAGGAATCGTTGAGCAGATGCTCGCTGCTGGTAGTGCCGGAGCTGCCATGGCTGGGATGCGCCCTGTTGTCGACTTCATGATGATTGACTTTATGTTTCCTGCCTGGAACGAGATTCTACAGTCTGGTCTATGGCGTTCTGGACACGGCGCCGCTGAGAATCTCTCAGTTCCAGTTGTCTTTATGAGTGGAATCATGAGCTATGGCGGTGGTGGCTTCTCACACTCTCGAGCCCCGATTGCCAATGTCTGGCATGGACCAGGTCTAAAGCTTGTTCTGCCGACAACACCTTACGATACCAAGGGTCTACTGAAAACCGCCATCAGGGATGATAACCCCGTGGTTTTCCTAACGCACCGGTTCTTAAACCGAATCAAAGGTCCTGTTCCCGAAGAAGAATATCTGGTCCCCTTCGGAGAGGCTACAATCAGAAGAGAGGGTAAAGATGTTACTATCGTAGCTATGAGTTATATGGTAAATCTTTCTCTTGAAACGGCCGGAGCTTTAGAGCAGGAGGGTATCAGTGCTGAGGTTATTGACCCCCGTACCCTGGAGCCACTGGATATTGACACCATTTTAGCCTCAGTAAAAAAGACTGGCCGGCTGGTGGTAGTTGATGAGGACTATATTAGGTGCGGCGTTGGTGCTGAGATAGCTTTCCAGGTACAGGAAAAACTATTTAAATCCTTAAAGGCTCCGGTACAAAGAGTGGGCAATCTGAATACACCCATTCCGGTAGCTCCTAAACTGATAGAGGCTGTAATGCCCACCAAGGAGAAGATTATAGCTGCGGTTAAGAAGACCCTGTCCTGACTTTAAGCTTAGAAAGTATTTATCATTTCTATAATAGAAAATATTAACGGAGGTTTAAAATATGGAAGTTGAGGTTGTCATGCCCCGATTAGGCTCGGAGATGACAAAGGGAACCATTGTCGAATGGTTCAAAAAAGAGGGCGATCGAGTAAACAAACATGAGGCCCTGTTTCTGGTGGATACTGAAAAGGCTGCCCTTGAAGTGGAGTCAGAAGTTACCGGTGTCCTCAAGAAGATACTAGTTAGTGATAAAAAACAAGAAGTACCCGTGGGACAGGCTATCGCCATAATAGAAACGGAAAGCTAGAAAGAAGTGCTATTATGACCTCAGGAAGCAAAAAAGAAGAACAGAGTCGGGAAAATCCGGTAGCTGAGATTATTCCTCTGAGCGGATGGCGCAAGACTCTTGCCGAACGTATGCTCAGCAGTCACCTAAAATACGCCGAGGTTACCCAGATGAGGGAAGTTGACGTCACTGGGCTGGTAAATCTTCGCCAATCACTTGTTAGCCGCCTTGAGGGAAAATATGGTTTCCGGGTATCATACACCCACTTACTGATAAAGGCAGCGGCTCAGGCCTTACGACAGTACCCCATAGTTAACTCATCCCTGGTGGATGAAGAAATTAGAATCTTTAGTAATATTAACATCGCCATGGCGGTAGCTCTTGATAATGGCGGACTGCTGACACCGGTAATACGCCAGGCAGACCGAAAAACAATTATAGAAATAGCTCAGGAAGCAATCAAATTGGCACAGCAGGTAAGAGCAAGACGGTTCAACCTTGACGACCTGCAGGGAGGCACCTTTACCGTCACCAATGCCGGAATGTATGGCACGGATTTTGTCACTCCTCTTATCAATGCCCCACAAAGCGCTGCTTTGGGCGTAGGCAGGTTGGTACCGAAACCAGTGGTACGGGATAATCAGATTGTCATCAGGACGATAATGGGTCTGAGTCTAACCTATGACCACCGTGTTCTAACTGGTGCCACTGCTGCCCAGTTCTTTCAAGCTTTAGAGGCTATTATTGAGAACCCAACACAAATAGACCTGGGAATTTCAGAGGCTGAGCTAGAAAAAGACTAGAAAAACTACCTAACCAGTTAATGCAAAAGAGTAACCTATTTAGTGTAAATCGTCAGCGAAGATGGCACAACTCAGTAATGGGCGTTTTAAGTAGCAGAACCGAAAACCGTTGCTATCTGCCTATGCTACTAAAATCACCCCAACAACAAACTGGAAGCATCGTTAGACGATTTCAGCCTTTGAAAAATTTTTAGACCATGAGGAGGAGACATGATTGAGCGAGTTCATGAGCATATTATTACAGAACTCCAGCAGAATACCCGCACGGATACAATTTTTATCATCACTGCGATTCTTCTTAACCTAGTCATTCTCGCTACCAATTCTATAATTGCGGCTGGAGATCAGAGTGTTACTACAACCATCGTGATGGTCTTGTTTGTTTGCCTGTTGATAGTGGTCAATATCGTCGTAATATTTGGGTTGTTAAAAGGAAAGGAAACAAGATCAAAGCTGATAAATGGGTTGCTGAAGATGTACAAGGATCAGGGCGTAGCAGGATATTATGATACATCTCTTTTGGGCAATTACAATACTAGATACAATCTTTTCATTCTCGCGGTCGTCTGCATAGGCGTGGTAGCTATTGTTGTGCCCTTTGTGATCAGATAGCAGGGCCCCAATCCTCTTAACACTGTATTATGGCTCACCTAATACGGGCTGTATGGGAAGTTTAAATACCTCGGCAGTTCGCGAAGCCCGAAAACAGTAAGAAATATCCCGAATGAAAGTGGTTAACAAGGGAGAGACAGTTGATACATATAAAGCGTGCCAACACCGGAATATGCTTACTCAAGTAACTACAGAACCAATCCAGCAATCTTCTTAGACTCTTGGATAATTGAGACGCTTCCAACGCAAAGCTATATCTTTTCTGGAATGCGGAGGGTTCTTAGCTATTACTTCTTCGTCTAACTCGACGCCTAGACCCGGTTTAGTTGGAGGAATGAGATAGCCCTTCTCCCACTTGATGGGGTCTTTTATAACCTCAGCATAGAAACCAGTCCAATCTCCTGGACCTTCCTGGATTAAGAAATTAGGGGTACAGACATCGACCTGTATAGCTGCAGCGGCGGTTACTGGACCAGTAGCTCCCCACGGCGCGATCTGCGCGTAATGCACTTCAGCCATCCCAGCAATCTTCTTAGCCTCCGTGATACCGCCAACGCGGTCAAGACCAAATTGCAGAATAGATGCCGCTTTCTTCTCGAGCAATTCACCAAACTCCCATTTTGTCGACAGCCGCTCACCAGTGGCGATGGGAATGGTGGTAGACCGAGCAACTCTAGCCATTTCATCTCTGTTCTCACCACGAATGGGCTCTTCATACCATAATGGATGGAACTGCTCAAGTCGCTTGGCTAAGCTGATGGCACTATGGACAGTTTGCTGCCCGTGGGTCCCGATACATATGTCGCACTTATCACCAATGACTTTCCTTACACCTCTAATAACCTCCTCTGCATCGCGAAGTGCCTCTAGGGAAAGTTCCTTGGGACCAAGCGCCCCAAGTCCCTGATACCTTTGAACCGGGTCAATCTTGAATGCTGTATAACCATGCTCAATGTATTCGGCGGCTGCTCTCTTCGCATTTTCTGTACGGTCTTCACCCAGTGAATCGTAGCGTAGGTAACTGTATGCTCTGAGTTTTTCGTGGAATTTACCACCAAGCAGATTATATATCGGCTGGTTGAGAGCCTTACCTTTTATGTCCCAGCAGGCCATTTCAAAGGCACCAATTAAAACATCTCTTGTTAGATCTGGATGTTCCGAGTTACGACCACAGTAAAGCAGTTGCCACAGTCTTTCAGTATTAAATGGGTCAGTACCAACCACAAACTCCTCAAACGCATCCTCAATCATTAGTGCTGTAATGCGTGGTTCAAAGGGCACCCAGCTGGCGTCACCTAAGCCCTCTATTCCTTCATCAGTTATGAGTTTCAAGAACACCCAGTTGTTTCCTGAGGGAGTTCCCACCGCGTATGTCTTGACACTTACTATTTTCATAACCCGCTCTCTTTATTTTAGATTTCGAGTAGTCTAGCACATATTTGAAATCCGGTCAATTTAGGCACTAGAATAATTGAGACGTTTCCAACGCAAAGCTATATCTTTTTTGGAATGCGGAGAGTGCTTAGCTGCTACCTCCTCATTTAGTTCGACACCTAGGCCTGGCTTAGTCGGAGGGATGATGTAACCGTCCTCCCACTGGATGGGTTCCTTCAGAATCTCAGCAAAGAAACCACCAAACGTCTCTATACCTTCCTGGATTAAGAAGTTGGGGGGCTACAGGTATCTATTTGTATTTCGGCAGCAGCTTCTATGAGACCACAGTACAAATGCGGCGCAATCTGCGCATAGTGCATTTCAGCCATTCCAGAAATATTCTTAGCCTAAATTACGCTCCCTTTTATGGTCAGCTTTACGTTCAAGCTTACAAACGAGGGTCTTGCTGATAAGGGTGCTTAGCTGCTACCTCCTCATTTAGCTCGACACCTAGACCTGGCTTAGTCGAAGGGATGATGTAGCCGTCCTCCCACTGGATAGGCTCCTTCAGAATTTCAGCAAAGAAACCACCAAACGTCTCTATACCTTCCTGGATTAAGAAGTTAGGGCTGCAGGTATCTATTTGTATTTCGGCAGCAGCTTCTATGGGACCACAGTACAAATGCGGCGCTATCTGCGCATAGTAAGCTTCAGCCATCCCAGCAATCTTCTTGGCCTCCAGTATCCCCCCGACACGTCCGAGAGCCATTTGCAAAATTACAGCGGCTTGCTTCTCAAGCAACTCACGAAACTCGTACTTTGTTGACAGTCGCTCGCCAGTAGCGATGGGTATACTGGTAGACCGAGCAACTCTGGCCATCTCGTCCCTATTCTCGGGCGGAACTGGCTCCTCAAACCACAGTGGGTCGTACTTCTCAAGCCTCTTGGCTAAC
>SDBT01010762.1_pt1 | contig 14748 bp, 10 predicted proteins | sample 2277101 | NCBI WGS metagenome assembly SDBT01 (sample SAMN10404973, study PRJNA504765) | marine sediment metagenome | isolation source: marine sediment core GS10_PC15, 103 cmbsf | place: Arctic Ocean: Southern Knipovich Ridge | collected 2010
AAAATTTATTATTATCTTTTTGTTCTTTTGTAATATTTACAGAAATATCAACATTAATATTCATATTATGGAGTACGGCATTAAATAATACGTTTTCAAACACTTCTGAGATATTTTCATCAATATCTACAAACAGGGTTTTACTAAAAGATTTTACTTTTATATTTACTTTTTTGTCTTTAAAACTCTTTTGGGTGAAATTAATTGCCTTGTTTAATATTGGGTATATATCCTTACGTTTTTTTAAACTAGATTGTTCATCAAATTCAGATAATTTTCGAGCATTTGAAACCAACTTAATTCCCCTTATAATTTGACCATGAACAATATTAAATTGCTCAGAAACTTTAGTTTTTTGATGTGAATCGTTTAAATAGATTTTACATAATTCTATGGAACTCGATATATTATTAAATATATTTTTTATATCATGAGCTAGGAGACTTAGCCCCAATTCACTAGTTTTTTTTTTAATTTGATTTTCCATGAGTCAATTAAGCTTAAATTTCAATTATTTGCTATTGCAGTTAAGTAAATAGAATTCTGAAATAAAGATCTAAGAATTCAAATTTAAATATATACTTATAGATAGAGCACACAAATTTAATAGTTATCAAATTCAGTAAAACATGTAATGCATTCTTGACGGGTAGCGTTCTCATCTACGAATTCGTGATCCTCAAAGTAGATATTACAGATACAGCATTTGTAATAGTTCTCTTCTAAGTAGTCATATATCTCTTCTAATAGGGTTGTGTCGTTTTTGCTTAAAACTTTGTGGTTTTTACTGAGCTGTTTAAATTTGGTGTAGATCTGTTGTATTGTATAATCTTCGTCATACATCTTGTCTAGATTGAAGTCTTTTAATGATTGAGTCGTGATTGTTTTACATCCCATTGGTTTGTTCAACCTCTTTTTTTGTGAATCTTTCTAAGTAGTGTGTTATAGCTTTAAAATAAGTTTCGAATTCATCTAGCTTAAATGTCTCCGTTATTCGATTACTCCAGCAGTTACTGTAAGCGAAATTTTTATCTCTACCTAATTGGTTTTATAATATTTATTGATATAGACTTATATAATTAAATAAATGTTTCCATATAAAGCCCATTTTTAGCTAGTTCTATATTATATTCTATCCAATATTGGTCTTGAATATCTTCCATCTGATCTTCAGTGTACACTTTTTCTTTAATTAAATAATTGAGGTAATTTAGTAATTTCTCTGAAGCTTCTTTTCCAAAATATTTTTTCCATATTTTTTCATGTAATTGTTCTTTAATCTCTTCTACCATCCTAATATAACTCTTTTAATCTAATGTTATTATTACTATAGTATTTTTTATCTATTTAAAGGTATTGGACTTTGTCTCACTTTACGAGTCGTAAAATCTATCTATCGACACGTAATTTAATACAAAGAAAAATTAAAATACGTTCATTCACATCTAAAAAAAAAATGAAAGAATACACAAATAAAAAAGAAAAAAAATTAGATTCAAATTGAGACTGGAATCCAAATCTAATTAGATAACTTAATAGAGTCGATATTTTTTATTTTTCCATGCATAATCCAATAGGGGTTATTATTAATACTATTGATTTATTTCCTTTAATTTTATTGAAGGAATAAAAAAATATTTTAAATATGATTGTAACTTTGTTAATTAAGACAAAACTGATTCTTTCAAATTTTTTTACAAAAGAATTTACATATGAATATCAAGATCGAGAAGATACCTAATAAAGAATTGATAGGTAATAAGGATAAATACCAAATCATAGCTTATATTAATGCCGGAGGAGGTGGTAATGTATTGCTGTGTAATGATTCAATAGGTAAAGAACTTGCAAGTAAAATATTTTCTCGATTATGGGATAAAAAATATGGAATTAAACGATTTAAAAATGAGATTAAGGCACATTATACATTTAATCATCCAAATCTGATAAAAGCCATTGATTGGGGTGAGGTAAAATATAAAGGGAGTAAACTTCCTTTTTATGTGATGCCTAAGGCTAAGAGTAATTTAAGAGAGTATTTTATCTCAAATAAAGTTAAAGATAGACCTGATGAGATTAGAAGAATATTTATTGAAATTCTTGATGGATTGATATGTTTACATGATAACAACTGTTTTCACCGTGATTTAAAACCTGAAAATATATTAGTCTTAGAAGATGAAGATAAAATTGTAATTGCTGACATGGGTATTGCACATCTTACTAAAAAATATCAAGAAGTAAGTATTAAAACTAATCCAAAAGAAAAATTGAAGCTTAAGAATTATATGTATTGGGCTCCAGAACAAAGAACTCCTAAATATGATCATAGAATTGATATTTTTTCTTTAGGGTTAATTATTCATGAGTTATTAACGGGAGAATTTCCAAGAGGAACAGGATATTTAATTAGTCAAAAAAATCTTCTTTTTGATAAAGATTTTGATAATATAGCAATAAAAATGAGTGCTAATAATGTTAATGAAAGGTATCAGTCTTTACTAGAAGTAAAAATGGAATTAGAAAGGTGGTTTGAAATGAAAAAACCAAAAGAAGAAAGAAACATATTAGAGGAAAAGGTTATTAGGCAGTTATTAAGATTAGATAAGAAAGCAGCAGAAATATTCAGATCCGGAATCTCTACTCTGAGAACTCAAGAACATCCTGATAGGTTCTCCCAATCAGCAAATTCGTTCAATTATATTTGCCTTTTGGTAAGAAATTTAAAAAAAGATTGGTTTAAAAATCCTGAATTAATACCAAGTCCTACGTATAAATATATATCCACAGTATTTGAAAAATTGACTGAAATTTGTAAATATTTTTCACAATTGTCAAATCATGAATTAGAGACTAATATTTCCGAATTTGATGATCAACTATTAAAATTTGAAGAATATTTATCTGAGATCTTAAAATCAAATTTAGATACGCTTGCTAGACTAGACTTCTTATTAGAAAAAAGAGTCCCAAATCAAGAGGAAATTAAAGAATTGGTTAGGTTACTCAACAAACCATCCCATTCTCAATATTTCTTCTCCAAGTTATCATCTCCGGATTGGATAGATCTTCTAAAAGAAAAGGATTTTTTTATTGAACCTAAAGCGATATCTATTGAAGGTTCCTTAAATGTTTCAATTTGGCCTCAAGTAAATTATTTAGTTAAGATCTCTCAATACCAACCAGAAAAAGTAGTTTCAATAATAAAAGATTTAGCAAATACTAAAAACTATAGAATTTATCAACCACTCCTTACTTGTCTTTTTAATATGTCCACTAACATTTCGAAGGAAGCTCTCCCGATCATTGAAAATTGGTTGTCATATTTTTATTCTATACCAGAACTAGTTGTTCTTAAAAAATTGGTCAATAAATTTATTTTTGAAGGTGAGATTGAATCTATCTATAAATTAGTTGAAATCCTCTACGATGTAAAAGAACCAGAAATTAAAACAGAAAATAATACTGCTGATTCTAAATTTTATTTTTTAAATTCCGATTATGAAGATTTTCTTGATAAATTAATTAATTTAGATATTCAAACCTCTTCAAATAAATACCTAGAACTTTTGTGTAATAAGTTATCTGAGCACATTGATTCTCTCTCCCATGTAGATAATCAGAAGTTTAATGATCATTCAGATATTTGGAGAAGTTCAATAGAGTCAAAATCTCAAGGATTTGAGTCAATAGATACTAGAAATTTTTTGATTAATCAGATTCGAGATTATTTAATTGAATTAGCTAATAATAACATAGAAAATGTTAAAACAGGTTATGAATTACTTTCCACGTACAAATGGGCTATTTTTTTTAGAATACAATTATATATTATTAATAAGTATCCTGATTTATTTATTAATCAATTAACTGAAAGCTTAATTAATCAAAATTACTTCGAAACTCCTATTTATTGGATTGAATATTATGATTTATTAAAAACTAACTTTTTAAGATTAAATAATGAAAATAAGTTAATAATTTTTAATTGGTTAAGAGCAGGACCGGATCTAAAAAAAGAACGGATCAGTCCTGATAATTTTACTGATAAGAGTGAATTTCAAAATTATAGTAAACGATTCAAGTCGAGATGGATTAGGAGAAGGGCAGAACCAATTAGAGATTATCTCCCTTTAGATTTAAAAGAATTATTTGAAAATTTAATTTTAAAAAATGGTGAACTTAAACACCCACAATATTACCGATACCATGAAGGTCCAAGATTTTTTACTGGATCTCCTTTAAATAAAGAACAATTCACAAAATTATCGAATAAAGAATTAATTGATTACATTAGAGTGTGGAAACCTTCTAAGGAGGTTTTTTTTTCTACACAAGATGGATTAGGTGTCTTTCTAAGTAGAGAAATTTCTGAAAATCCGAAAAAACGTAAGGATTTAATATTTGATTCTGAAGCAATCCCAATTGCGTATATCCCTTATATAATTAGTGGATTTAGTGATACAATTAAAGAAGAAAAAGTTGATTTTACTGAAATTTTTCCAGGAGTTATTAAGATTTTTGAAAATTCAAAGATTAATGTAAAATCAGTAGAAAAAATAAACGTATGGAGGGAGATCGCAAGGCTTCTTCAAGAAGGATTAAAATTCGAGAAAAATATTTATTCACAAGAGATAATTGATGAGATATGGGGGATTATTTCTTTTTTTCTGATTATGAAAGATCCTAATGAAGAGGAATTAGAAGAGAATCACATTAGTACTGAAAATTTTACAACCTACTCTATTAATACATTTAAAGGTATAATCTTAAGAACATTTTTTCAATATGCTTTTTACCTTGCTCAATCATTAAATTTATCCAAAAGTAATAGAATGGCTCCTGAAGTAGAAGAAAAACTGAACGAACTCCTAAATCCTGAAATTGAATCAGTAAAAATAATACGATCAATAATAGCTTTAAACCTACCAGGTCTTTTTTACTTACATGAAGATTGGACATCGACTAAAATCCCGATAATTTTTCCACTTGGTAATAAAGATTTATGGAAGATTGCTTGGGAAAGCTATATCTCGTACAATAATCTAAATGCAAGAGTTTATCGAAAATTAAAAGAACAATATAAAATTGCTATAAATGATTATATAAGTATACTATCAGGAAGCGCCTCAGAGAATTTAGTATACCATATTATTTTATTATATGTAAATGAGATAGAAGATCTAGATGAAGATTCAATCATAAAACTATTTTTTACGCTAGCTAATACAGATTTACGTTCAAGAGCGATGTGGTCTACTATAAAAATATATGATAGTAGTAAAAATACAGATGATGGGGAAAAATTTTTAAAAAAAATTTTAGAAATTTGGGAATATAGGATAATAGAAGCAAAGAATAACCAAGATCTTTCTCTTAAAGATAAATACGATGAATTTCACTGGTTTGGGTTACTATTTGAAAAAATTGATATCGAAAGGTTATATCTTCAGTTGTTACTAGAGATCCTCGATCTCACAGAGGGACAATTAGACGTATTTACACACCGTATTTTAGAACTACTTAAAAGATATGCTGAACCTGAACCTGAAAACGTCTTAAATGTAATCTCCAAATTATTAAAGAGTAAAGTGCTAAGCTGGCTATATAGTAATACAGAAAACACAATTATTGAGATAATTGAAATCATTAATGAAAAATACGATTTAAAAGAGTTTCATCCTATAATAGAAGAAATTGCTGAAATATTAATCGATAAAGGTTACTATGAAATAAGAAATCTAAATATTAAATTAAGGGATTAAATTAAATTTTCCAGATTGAATATCAGAAAGGTATAATATACGTATATTAATTCAAAAACCTGATTATTGCAGTAACACAAGTAGATGTTGAATATAATATAGATTTAATTCCATCACGTATTGATTCTGGTTTGAAAATGGTTATTAATCAACTCTCAATGCTTATTTCAAAAGAAAACAAAGAAAATGCCCTAATAATTGATGATATAGAAGATCCCCATGAATAGTATAATCTAATTGATGATTTTAAAAATTCAAGAAATAGATTACCTGTTTCAGAGTTTATTGTTCGAAAAGGTACTGGGAAAGCGATTTTTGGTAAAATCTTTGATAAATTGCTTGGTTATTTTGTCATTATTGGAGCAATACCATCTATCATAAATTTATTTCTAAATTTATTTGAACCGGGAAAGAATTTCTCAGACGTTGGATTTCTTGTTGAATTGGGAGCACAGTTTGTTATTGCATCAATTTTATTATTTCTATTCGCAAAGGAATATCGAAACTTAAGAAAGAATAGAAAGAAAAATGCGAACCAATCAAATTAGTTTAAACTTTGTTAAGTAGTTTTGAATAAGTTAAAAAATTTATTTACCTTCAGACTTTTATTTAAAATAGAATTAAAATACAGATTTTACGATTATATGTTTTATATTTTATAAACGGGTGAATAATATAGAAACTAAAAAAGAAAAAGATTATAATGCTGTTTATAATTCGATTAAAGATAATTTTATTAATTCTTTTGATAAATCTAAACAAACTATAGATTTATTTGATGGAACATCATACATTAATATCGACTCAAATTGGTTTGAAAATCCCTCTAAACCCGAAACCAACACAATACATTTTGTGCGTTTACTTATAGAAGAAATAGGGATTAATTCAAAAAAAATTATTGAAGAAAAGAAAATTAGTAGAGATAAAACAGAATTTTTCAGAAAATTTTACAGATACCCTGATTTGATGATTGTAAAGAGTGATGAATCTCCTAAACATATAATTATTGAAGTTGAAGCAATTGGGCAAGATTTAGAAAAGGATATTAAGGCATTTGAAACCCGTTCTTATTTTCATTCTGATGGGACAAGGGATCATATACATGGTATTGCTCAAACTTTAGAATGGTTTCATGAATTTGTAGGGTTATCGGATAATTATTTTGGAATGACAACTAATTTTAGAGATTGGTATTTAATAAAACATTCTGAAAAAGAAATGAAAATGATTTATACTAAAATAAGTATTGCTGATGCTTTAGAAATCATTGAGGGTGTAGCTATTGGGGAAATTCCAGACTATTTTATATCTGATTTTGGGACATACGAACAGACAATAGATAAATTCTATAAAGAATTTAATCTTAGATTACATTATATTATACAAAATCTAAAAGGGGAAAAATGCGAAAAACCCAATATAATGATAATGGGAATCCCCTCCGCTCTTCCAGAAGATGAACAAATCGGAATTGCAATTAAATTTTATAGAATCAATTTCTTTAGGTTATTATTTATCAGAATTTTAGAAGAATGGAAATTAATAAAATTTGATCCTGTTAGATATATCTTTAGCCTGATCTCATCATATCATAGTAATGGTTTTAAACAACTCTTTTTTGATGTCTTTAATGAGATTAAGAAAGATAGATCCCCCGATCTATTTGAAAAATACAAAAAGTTACCATATTTAAACGGAGGTTTATTTAGAAAAAGTCCAGAAGAAAAGAAGTATAACCTCTCTTTACCATCTGATGTCTTTAAAGATATATGGGGGATTTTGACAAATTATCATTTTACTGAAAAATCAGAGAATGTAAAATATGTTAATCCCGAAATTCTTGGATATATTTTTGAAAGAACACTAGATGCAACTGGAATACGAAAAGATTCTGGTTCTTATTATACTCCAGATAAAATTACATATTTCGTCGCTGAAAGGACAATTAATAATTTTGTAGTCGACGAATTAAATACCTATTGCCTTGATAAAAAAATTTTAAATTATAAATTAGAATCTATAGAGGAGATTTATACATTAAGAAATGAGACTAAAGAAAAGTTATTCAAACAAATTATTAATATTTTAAAGAAAATTAAAATTTGTGATAGTGCATGTGGAAGTGGGGCATTTTTACAAGCTGCAGCGGAAAAAATAATTCGCCTTTATCGGAAAATCTATAAATTTTTTGATTGGGAATTAAAATTTTATCAAAAATCTAATCTAAAAGCAAAAAGACCATTTAAAGATTTATATCAAATGAAAAAACACATTCTTCAAAATAATATATATGGTCTTGATTTAATAGATACTTCAGTTGAAATTTGTAAATTAAGATTATGGTTGTGGTTAATTCAACCCTCCCGTGGTTATCAAACTTCAGATCTAAAAGAATCATTACCTAATATTGATTTTAATATTGCAAATGGTAATTCTTTGATAGGATATATTAATTTAGAGGAAATTGAAACTGATTTATATAATGTAAACTTTGACAGTTTTCAAAAAAAAATTACTGATTATTATACAGGGCTGAAAAGTTCAAAATCGGATGAATATGATAGACAATTAATATTACATGATAGGGAACTTGCATATGACGAATTAATGGAGCATTTAAGGTCGAAATTTGAAAGTGTTCTAATCCCAAAAATTAATAGAAGAACTAAGAAAAAATTGATAAAACCAAATAAAGATAAACAATATAGGAGATTTAAGGAATTTAAACCATTTCATTGGATTTTTGACTATAATCAAATAATGGTACAAGGGGGTTTTGATATATTAATCGGAAATCCTCCTTGGAATGCAATTAAATCATATGATAAAGAATTTTTCTACAAGTATGATGAGAGATTAACATTACATGGCGTTCAAAAGAAAGAATCAGACTCAATCATTAAAGAGATTTTAGAAAATGATAAAGATGGTACTATTTCATCAAAATTTCAACATTATAAGGAAAATATTAAGATGGAAAGTGCTATCTTTAGGCAACATTATAAATATAAAAGCGGTAAAATATTAGGAAAGACTATTAGTGGTGATTTCAATTATTATAAAATGTTTATGGAGCGAAATTATAACTTAGTTAGAGATAATGGTCAAATTGGTTTGGTTTTACCCGCGGCATTTTATTCTGATGCAGGTACTAAAGGACTTAGAGAATTATATTTTGATAAGTGTAAAATAAACTATTTAATAGGATTTATCAATCGAAAGCTAATCTTTAAAATCCATGGAAGTACAAAATTTATTGTTTTATTAGCAAAAAAAGGGGAAAAAACAGAGAAATTTAGAGCGACATTTATGCAAAGGGATATAAAAATATTAAACAATATTGAAGCAAATACTAAGAACGTGAATTGGTTAAAAATCAAAAATCTAAATCCAGAATCATATTCAATTATAGAGTTTAATAATGAAATTGATAAAATTATCGTTGAAAAGCTTAGTAATAATGAATTATTATTAGATAATCCTTCTTGGCTTGGAACTTTTAAATTATCCCGAGAATTTGATATGACTCTCGATAAAGATTACTTCATTGGTTCTTCAGATGATATTCCACTTTATGAAGGGAAACACATTGAACAATATACACCATACTTTAATATTAATATTAGATATTGGATTGAAGAAGCAGAAGGATTAAAGAAATTTATAAATAAAGAACCTAATTATTCAGATTATCAAGATTATCGCATGGGTTTTCGGGATGTCACAAGCAGTACAAATAAGCGCGCAATGATTGCTTCTTTATTACCAAGGAATATTTTTTGTGGCAATACATTAATAACAACTAAAATATACCAAGATGGTAATAGGCTAATATCAAATGAGAATTTATTATACCTTTGTGGATTATTTAATTCTACGGTATTTGACTATTTATTAAGATTGCAAATAAATGTACATCTTAGTTTGTTCTTTATCTACCAGATGCCAATTCCAAAGCCCGATAATTTATCATTAAACACAGTAATTACGAATGTTTTAAAATTAACAGAAGATTGGGAGGATTTTTTAGACCTTAGAAATGAGTTTGAAATATCGGGAAAACGTTTATCAACTGATGAACGAATTTCATTAAACGCTGAAATAGATGCAATTTTTGGTAATCTTTTTAATCTAAATAGAAAAGAAATGGAATATATTCTTGATAAATTTCATCATAAAGAAAAATCCTTAGAAAAAGAATTAAGATTGCTTGAAAAATTGACTCTTGAAAAATTTTCTTCTTAACTTATCTTAAACGGCAATTGTATAATAAAACAACATTAGTCTATAAATATACTCAATAAGATTATCCCGAGTTCAATAATATTTGCTTGATCAAATTCAACAATGAATTTAGCGTCAGGTTTTACCTTTAAATATTCTTTATATGCTCTACAAATTAAATATATCTTATCTAAAACCGTCAAAGGTTCTAATCCTCTTTCTGATATGAAATCTTTAACTAAAGATGTAATAATCCCCTTAAACTCTTGATTGGATGTTTGTAATAGAAGTGTATACCATTGAGTATATAACCACATGTCAATCTCTTCTTTACTTTTATATTGTGCCCCTTTCGAATTTATCGTCAACGAAATACAATCTTCGTAATGATTTTTCATTTTTTCTGCAATAAATTTCCCCAATTCAGTCTATGTCAATTTTCTTTTTAATCAAGTTAGAGTCTAATTGAAATTTTTTATCTGATAGTAATCGATCAGTTTCTTGTTCAAAAACTATTTCAATTATACGTTGAAATTTTTTTAATATTTTTTCTTAAAATAATGTAGATGAGATCTGGACTATTTTTCTATTCCTTCTCCACAATCTTCACAGATAATAAAATCTTTCGATTTAATGTTATCGGTAACAATTATTTTGCTTTCACAATTCTTACACATGACTTCTAGTGAAGCTAAATCTTCGGGAGTACTCTTAAAAGCCTCACATTTCTTATTTATATCCCTCAATAAATCAATTATTTTTTCTTCTTTATTACTCATTACCATTTTCAGGCTTTTTAAGTAACTGTTTATAGCACCACATCTCTAAATTTCTATATCCTGAGGTGTCCGGTATTTCGAATTTATCAAATAACTCCCTCGCAAGAAATTCCCTTTTCTGATAAATAAACTTAAACATTTTAATTTTTTGGATTACATCTAATGTAAACTTGTCCAAATCCATAAATTTAGCACCTTTGTTTTTTTAAATTATTTTTTCAAACTTGCATATATAAAGAAAAAATTTCGGTGATGGGATTTCTTAATTTAAAATTAAAAAAAAAAAAAATTAAAAATAATTTTTTAAAAATCTAAGTTTAATTAATTTTCATTTTGATTTTGTTTACGTTTTTGATCACATAATTTTTGCTTCCACAAATTTTATAACAAATCATTGTGAACAATTCTTTTTGGGTTCAATTTTTTAAAATTTTTTGATCAAATTATCCAAAATAGAGACGGATTTAGAAGATCTTCTTGCCTTATGCTTTCCATCTCCTTATCCACAATTCTTAATCACTTTAAGTTAGGAAAAGACGAAAAAAGTACACAAATTTCTTGAATTTATACGTTCAATTAAATGTAAGTTTTTATGTCTACAAAAACTACAAAAGTTTGCTAAAATTCAAGAATTCCCATTTGTGGGACAATTTCTTGCAAGAAGTTCAAAAAGGTTTATATAAAATCATGACTCAAGCCGACGAGGGTTTTGTAGAGAAAATGTTTAGGAAAACTGTTGATAAAATGATATTAGCATTTAACCGAGACGGTCTTTTACGGATAGAAGATATTTTCAGTTTACTTCCCGCTGATCAGATATCTACAACATTTAAAACATTTCAAATAGAAGTCAACAGCTATTCTTTAGGATCGCTACCATACGATTTATATGAAACTTTATATCAAAATGTCTGGGAGTATTATTTCATCAGATTATCAATCTTGGGATCTGGGATATTTACCCACTATTTCAACAAGATATCTTCAATTGACGGAGTTCTTGAAGCTTTAAATCTCCCCCCATATGTAATTATAACACATCCTTGGTAGCTAAGAGACGTTTAGAAGATCCCAACTTTTAAAAGTTGAAAGTGAAGGAAATCTCGTTAGTTTCCTTTTCTTCCAATTTTTTTTAGTAGATTTTTTTTACTATATATAACATGCCCGATATTTATTTGTTTAAGGGCAGGAAAAGATACCAACACTTTGATTAAATTGAAATCGTTATACTCCAAATATACATATTCCAAACTTCTTAGATGACATAATGAAGAGAATAAGTGCAAGGTATCTAAAGAATAGCATTCTCCTAAATCTAGCTGGAGCAAATGATTTTTTTCTATAGTTACAAAAGGGCTTTTCGGATCCATCTCGAAAAAATCAAGATAAATATTTAATTTCTTACCAATATAATTTTCAATATCTATTATAGCTTCAGCTTCATCTGTTTTTAATAATGCATTAAGTAATTCTTCGTTGCTTAAATAGTCTAAATATCCTTCTTCTTTTAGATATTCTATTACTTTTTTATTTTCACTTTCTAGCCTCTTGCATATCTCTTCTTTAAACACCTGTTTTGCTTTAAAGTCGTCTACTTCTACAAGCTTTCTTAATAAAGGAAATGCCAGATTTTTATGGAGGAGAAGTGTATTGTAGTCATTTTCAGCCCAGACTTGAAGGTTAGAGCAATGCCCCCAGAATTCAACCCGTGGGTCTATAAGCGCAAAAGGAGGCTCTTTTAATTTTAATTTTTCCTCAGCCTCATCGATGGATTCCAATCCACTTTGTACTTTAAATTTACTTTTTGGAATGTTTATCAATAGGTGTTTGCATTGAATGAATCTTTCTCCAGAGACGTATAGTATGGTCTCTTCATTTTCAAATTTTAATGATATATAAGAATTAACTTTGAATTCTTTTACCTTTTTCATTAGAGCAAGAGTAAATTCAATCTAATTAATTTTATACAGATAGTTAACACTTATAAATTTAAAGACTGTTCCTATAAATTGATATTATTAACTAATTTTATTAAAAATACCATTTTAATTCATTTTTTTGCTCATCAAAGCTCGAAATAAGATTTCTTTACGTTTACCCTTCTATACTAAACTTTTAGATTTTCTTATGTTTCAAAGTATTATATTATATTATAAATTAAAAAACAAAAAAAAAGAATTTGGTAAAGGAAATCTTCTACAAGCTCATTATCTTTTAAGAGGCAAACAGAACTTTAGAAAGCGGGACCATAAGCCCTCCGATTAATGATCCAATAGAACCAAGCTTTTTAAGGTAGCTTTTTATATCTTTTGATACCTTTACTGCCCGAGTTTTTCCCTCAATAATTGTCCCATCTTCTGAAAGCAAAAATATTTGAATTGTCTGTTCCCCTGTCGCTCTTGGCTCCAAGGTTAACCAGGTAGTATCTCCGTTTTCCAACATATTTGACAGCACACCAACAATGTCTCTTCCCTCAGAAGATATCAGAGGAACAGATTTATCAGGAATTAAAAATGTTCCTCTCCCTTCCACCTCGATATCTAGTTTTAATTTACTTGGTTCAAATCCAGGTGCAACGATTTTCACAGTATATTTTTTAGCTTCTGGAGAATTGTTATATAAAAAAACAAAAATGTTTAACTCAGAATTCAAGAACACAACTTCTTGGGCAGTAGAATCCATATATATTGTGTCATTTGATATACGCTCGATATTATCAGCTAATTCTAGCTGTAATCGATCAATAATATTAAAGAAGCCGGGATTAAAGTTCTTGATATATCTAAAAATTTTTTCTATATCTTTTGTGGAAAAATACCATATTCCACCTTCAATTTTCAATCCCTTTTCAATATCAAAAGTATCGGAATCTACATTAATGACTTCCTTTAATTCTAGAGTGAACTGGGCTTCCGTTAATACGTCTTGGAATTTTAAATAATATAAGAACAAAATTTTTTCAATTGCGAAAGTAATAGGCAATTCGTCTGCCTCTTGTTCATTTACCCTTGTTACAAAAGCAGGTGTTAGAATTTCATTAATAGCGTTAGTGTATTCATCCCATTTTAGAAATGTAACTGGATCTAAGTGATTTGACAAAATTTCAGCGAAGAAATTGTCCAAAAAAATCTGATGAGTTGTTGGTTTATAGAAATCTTGAAGGCCATTTACATGATGAATGTTAAGGTTTAGACTTCTAATTAACAAAGCTAAACCAAGGCCTACAAGAGAAAATCCTGCTGCTGCGAAGCCTAAATTGGTACCTATTACATCTTCTTCTCCCATGAATAACATAACCAAAAATAAAATCAATGCGACAATGCAAACGAGAGCTATAAATTTTAGCAAATTTGTGACTTTTTTAACATTATTTGCTAGTAAATCAAATCCATCAAGACTGTCTATTGGTCTTCCACGCTTTCGCTCGAAATTTAGACGCATCTCGAGTGATGATTCAGTAGAGCTTGCACCAAGTAATAACATTATTGAATTGAAAAGATAAATCCCTAAAACCACATAAAAAAAGATGTTCAATATGGATAAATAACCTCTTAGATCAGAAGACTGCTGAAAAATTAATGTTAGAATAGTTATTCCTACAAGTACTAAAGGCAGTATAAAAAGCAACAGTTTTCCCACTTTAGACATATAAGTTATCATGTTCCCTTGAAATTTTTCTTTTTTGAGAATTTTTAATAAGTCTTGTTCTAATCTTGTCATAGTTTCTTCTCTTTATTTGGAATTATTTTTAGAAATTATATAATTAGAATAATAAAACTAGAACTTATTTATAATATTAATGCTCACTAATTCTGAGAAGTGACCAATTTACAATATTTGTATTTGGGATTATCATTTCCTCAAGTGTTATTACATTCTAATCTAATCTCTAATATCGGAAAGTACAAAAATTCTCAAAGTTTTCATTATTAAAGTAAGGATATTGTGTATCATGATATTGCCTAGATTTAAATCCG
>SDBT01010763.1_pt1 | contig 14747 bp, 15 predicted proteins | sample 2277101 | NCBI WGS metagenome assembly SDBT01 (sample SAMN10404973, study PRJNA504765) | marine sediment metagenome | isolation source: marine sediment core GS10_PC15, 103 cmbsf | place: Arctic Ocean: Southern Knipovich Ridge | collected 2010
CCATATGCGAATTCACCACGCTCTGAATTGAGTTCTCGACGACGTTCAAGCGGAGTTGGAGCACCCATGCTCGCAACAAGCTGCAAAATATTATCTTCACCACCGGCAAGGAAAAACCCCTTAACTGCCGGAATATTACGTGATGCACCCAATGCCTGCCGAATTGTGAGTGAGCCACGGAATTCACCATCAAAATTTTGCGGTTCATCGTCACCAATCTTCGTTGGGACATCAAATAGAACTGTCGCCGGGTTATATCCATTCTCAAACGCAGCGGCATAAACAAATGGCTTAAAACTGGACCCGGGCTGCCTGGGCGCATGAATCATATCTATTTTTCCGCCGTAATCCTGGTCATTGTAATCGGTATTACCGATGTAGGTAAGAATCTCGCGCGTCTCAGGATTCAAAGCAATAAGGGCAATATTGCGGGCACCGTACCGATCGAGAATATCCTCCTTATGGAACTCTACTACCTTTTCCGCAATCTCCTGCATGTCCCAATCAAGAGTTGTTTCTATTGTTAAGCCTCCTCTTTCGAGCAATCCATCTTCGGACGTGCCGGCAAACATATTTTCTACCTGATCGCGAACCCAAAGAACAAAGTGAGGTGCACGAATATCTTCACGCGAAGGTTGGAATGTCATCTGTTCAATTTCACTTAAAGCCGCAAGTCGCTCCTGTTCTGTAATTAGTTCTTGGTCCTCCATATTCCTCAAAACTTGATCTGTTCGGCCCCCAACATAAACCGTAATTGCACCAGTTCCGACGTGTGCACCAAGCAACCCAATTATGACTTCGTCATCCGGAATTTGCGATGCCTTCTCTATCTTTCCATCAATAATCTTATTTAATATCTTCTCACTCACTTGCGTATGTCGATGCGATCCGTAAGGACTATAGTACGAAGGAGCTTGAGGAAACGCCGCAAGAATGGCTGATTGCGCCAAGGTAAGCTCTGTAACAGAAATACCAAAATGGTGTTGGCTTGCCTGCTCAGCACCATAGGCATTTTGACCAAATGGAATCCAGTTAAGGTACAAATCCAGTATTTCTTCTTTGCTGTATGCACGCTCCATTTGACATCCAAGTGCGAGCTCTTTTAACTTACGGCTATAAATATTTTCTTTCTTAAGATCGAGTGCATTCCTCGCAAGCTGACGTGTAAGTGTAGAAGCGCCACCAGCCTTTCCCATACTAAACACTGCACGGGCAATTGCACGTACATCCAAACATCCTCTCTCATAAAAACGTTCATCTTCAATGGCAATAATGGCCTTCTTTAAATCTTTCGGAATAAGATCTCCTTCTACAAAAGTTCGATCTTCCTCCTGAAAGAACCGATAGAGCTCAACACCATTACGATCGAGTACCACTGTGCTCTGCGAAGCAAGAAAACTACGTGGATCACTTATATCTGGAAGAGTAATCCAAATGTATAATAGATAGAACAACAACATTAGCACTACAACACCCATACTACGACGAACAATGCGTCGCACATTCCACTCTTCTGTAAGACCTCTACCCTTGAAGATAACTCGCACCAACGTAATAAATCTGGTCGCGACTGACTGAACAAATGGAATTGCCCTCTCTTTCATTCGTGATGAACGTGAACTTAGCCGGGATTTCTGCTGAGATAATCGATATGTTTGAAAGCCGTTAGACTGCATAATGGAGACTGTGAGTGTATGCGCAGGAAACGTTTCCTGCAATGTGCATAAGTAAAAGAATCTGATACACTCTAGCGGTGAAAATGAAATTGAAAAACCTATTAACTATGGCAATATTCTCACTCATCCCAACGAGTACTGCTGCCGTAAATGACACATTGGATGTGAGTGATTTTGGACACAATGTGACAGCAAAAGAGGTGGTCAACAATATTATTGGAACACTTCAAGATTCAATTTTATATATAGCAGGAGCAGCATTTGTAGTAGGAGCACTGTTCTATGCCATGGGCGGAGCAAAGGAGGACTGGAAGAGTACAGGTAAATCAATCATGATTGGTTCACTTGTTGGATTGGCCATTGTAGTAGCAGCAAAAGCCATTCTAAATTTGACGATGTATTTGATTTACGGAACCTAGACTTAGGGTATACATTAAATCCAATGCAGGATTCTACCTCACAAGAAGATACGCTGAAACACCTTGAAGAAGCTGAAGAGCTAAAGCTCATGGGGAAACACCATGAGGCGCTTCGGATTTTAGAGCAGCTTATTGTAGAGGATCCTAGCAATATCTCTGCCCTAGAAGAGATTGCTGATAATGAGCTAAGTATGGAAAACTTTGACCGTGCAGAAACAGCTGCTATGCAAGCAATCGAATTAGATCATAGAAGTTACACAAGTTATTACATTCTTGGATTCCTGCACTCACAAAAAGGGAAATGGCCGCAAGCCCTCACTTACTTGCAGAAAGCAAATACTCTCAAGCCTAATAATGTAGAAATTCTCCGCTGCTTGGGATGGGCACTTTTTAATAATGACAAAAGAACACAAGGGATTGTTACATTGGAACGTGCACTTAATCTGGATAGCGAAAATCCCCTCACATTGTGCGATTTGGGTACGGCATACTTGCAATCAAAAAATATTTCGAAGGCAAAAACACTCCTAATGCGCACCCTTGATATTGACCCTAAAAATGTACGCGCGCAAAAGTGTGTACAGATTGTAGAAAAATTAGAACAATCAATACAGACAGAAACACGTGTAAGGCAAGTAGGTAAAGCGTAACACCGCTATCGCAATTCTCGTGTATACTGCCAGCCATGGTTAAGCTAGTGCCAAGCGTATTTGCAACATGGAAAAGGGGCATCTGCAGAGGATGCCTGACAATATGGCGTGAACGCGGCTGGGTTACAGCATTTGGCGCACTTACGGGAGTATTCCTGCTACTACAGCTAATTATTATCGTTATTATGGGCGTAGAAGGCCTGGAATCATTACTTAAATCACGAACGGATTTGCGACTCGAGATCATTGCAGAAGCACAAGATCAGGATATTCAGAATTTTCTAAGCTCCATGCGCGAATTGCCGTACGTGGATAATTCCATTTACATCACGAGAGAACAGGCATATTCCCAAATGAAGAAACACGACCCCGAGCTGATTACATTTCTTGAAGAATTTGAGTTAGAAAATCCGTTCCCGGAAACAGTGGCTGTTACTCTGCATTCTTTAGATGATTACGATGAATTTGCTACGTTTATAAAAAAAGACCAATGGCACACAGTGATAGATCCATCATTCCTCTCAGCAAAAACAGATCAGGAAGCATATGTATATGAATTGCTACACTTCGCAAACACGGGACGCACACTCGCAATCTTCTTCCTTATTCTTACAATAGGCATTCTTATATTTGTAACCACAGAGTTGGTACGCGGACGAGTGTTGAGAAGATCAGAAGAAATCTTGGTGGAACATCTTTCAGGTGCACAAACTCTGGCCATTCTTCTCCCATTCATAGTAGAGGCAATTATCCTCCTTACAATTTCTCTGGTTGGAAGTTTTCTTATCACAGTAGGAATACTATTCGCACTACCACAGGTAGTACCAGAAATAGCACAGCAAGGATCTCTGCAAGCTATTGGAAAAGAAATTGAAATACTCATGCGAACTAGAGCACCGGCGATTCTCATTATTGAGCTCTTATCCATACCTGTAATTGGATGGATTGGAGCATGGTTGGGAATTCTGCCAAAAATCAACTCACGGTCCCTCGTTCTCCATAGACACTAGTATGGGAAAGACCATTACATATGAAGCAATTGTTCTCCAGACACACGATGTAGGAGAAGCAGACCGATTCTGTATTCTACTTACGCGCGAACGTGGACGGCTTGCCGCACGTGCACGAAGTGTGCGCAAACTAAAGAGTAAAATGGGTGGGAGTATTCTTCCACTGCGTTGTCTTACGCTTGATCTATATGAAGGCAATTCTGGCTTTCTGATTACAGCTGTCCATGAATCATCCGAGGATCATCCAAAAACCATCCAACCATTTCTATATGCAGAGCAAGGTATAGAGCTCTTGTTGAAACTGCTTGAAGACGATGAAGCAATACCTGAGATTTTTGATACGGCAAAAGAATTTTTGAAACAGTGTAGTACATCTTCTCTCTCGCCTGTACTACCTTTTACAATTCGATTATTGGTACTTCTTGGATTATTCCCATCACCAAAAGAAGGACTGCTTCGACAGAAATTGCACAATGAAGAATCTGTATTTTTGGAAACGTGTATGAGCGAAACATGGTGGAGAGCCCCTCCGATTTCTTTGCAACAAAAACAACGAATACATACGCTCTGCCTACGCCTTATAGCACAACAAACACCACAAGAGCTACGCGCAGGACTGGTGGCTGCAGCGATAGGTTAATTACTGCAGCAAATCCCGTCGTAATCTACGCGGATTGATGCGTTTGATATCCTTGGAAGGAGATACTGAATTCTCTGGAGAGGATTCATATAGCCATTCAGGCTCTTCTGGATTGATATACTCGCCTTCTTTGCCAGGCTCAACACCAATTTGATGGTAAAGCGGACGTGCCTCGTAAATGGAATAGTAACCCTCTACCTCCTCTTCCTGACCAGGCTTTTTGACTATGCGGAACCATGCTGAACGAAGCCCTGGAACCGCACTGCCAACTTTCCGCTTTGTTCCTGGAGAAATATCTGTCGTATACTCAATGCGATCGGGTGGTGGTGGCTTCTGCCCCCAATTGTATGGACCAATGAGTTCCGTTTTACGATCATCTCGCAGACCATAGTAAATGAAATACGCTTCATCTCCATCAACGTGTGTCTGAATTAGAACATCACTTGAACTATCATTTACAAACTTCATATCAGTATTTGGAGGATAGATGGTCGCATCTGTTCCCTGTGGACTGTAGTAACCCACTGCAAAACTGTGATTGCGGCGCTGGGCAATGGGAAATCCATACTCCCATGCACCTCGGTACGCAGTGGTACTCACCTGGCAAAGTCCACCGCCATATTCGGGTAATGTCTTCTCGCCCAAAATTACGAGTTCTGTCTTGTAACCAGTATTTCTATTTACCGGACCAAGAACATCGTTGAAGGAAAAGGTTTCTCCTTTTGGAATAAGATGCCCATTAAATTTAGAAAGTCCGACTGCAATATTATGGCGCCGATTAAGAGGGGAACCTCCAAAGTTTGATTCACCGACGGTAATGACCTCTTGGATGCCACGATCCTGAAGATACGGATCCAGCACTGTCACCTTTGGCTGCGTGACAATGACTGGAAGGTGGATATCGTTCACATCTGCTTCCATAGCAGCAATGGTGAGTGTTACTGCTATATTGATATCTAACTTGCGTCCTGGTAACCCTATTCCATCGAATACAACTGATCCAGAATTATTCTTGGAGATAATAACTTCACCCTGTGAACGGTAGAGTTTATTTCCAATCTGATGAGAAATCACATCAGCAATCGCTGCACGATTCCAGGCAGGTTGTATCTTCTTTTCTACGCCTTCAGGAAGTGGCAGCATCTCGTCACCATCACTACGCCATTCACTCTCTGCTGCAATATTTTTACCACGATATACCCACACTTCTTCTAAACCCCACCAATCAGAATATTGATTGGGGTACAGTTGAAAAAGATAATGCTGGTAACGATATGTCAAAACAGACGGTGCAGCATGAGCAATTTTTGGAAGCAAAAATAATGCGATGAGAAAAACCGCAACAACGCCACATTGGAGAACGCCACGATGATACACATCACGTAGGACGCTCATAGTGAGGTGTGGGAAGTTCGTCTAACGCCCGATTTACAAGTGCATCAGCACGATGATTATCACTTCTGGGAATGTGAACAAACGAAACTGAGGGGAATGAAAGTGCGAGTTCTCGGATCTCCTCAACAAGCGGCTGTAGACTCTTCATCTTCACCTTGTACTGTCCATTAAGTTGTCGAACAACCAGTTCAGAATCCAGATGGCACACAAGACGGTTTGGATGTTTGTTCTTCGTGATTTTAAGCCCTTCAATAAGAGCCCTATACTCTGCGACATTGTTCGTCTCCACCCCAATGCGTTCCATGTGTTCATTAAGGATCTTGCCTGTGCTGACATCTTCAAGAACGCAACCGATAGCAGCCTGCCCCGGATTGCCACGGGAACCCCCATCGGTAAAAAGGTGGATTGTCCCACCAATTGATTCCGGCATATCATCTTCGACAATACTCGGATCATCTAGAGCTCCACGAATCGCATCAGCCACAAAACGTTCACGCTCCCGAATGCGGGGAAACAGTTTCTGCAACTTGCGCTCAAGAGTGGCAGGAATACGTACCATGGTAACCAGTGTACTACGATACGGCTCTGCGGTGAAAACACTACCAATGGTGTATGGGATATATTCGCAAAGAAGAAGATTGCAAAGATAACAAAGATTGCAAGGAAGCTTGAATTCCTTGCGTTATTCTTACTTCTTGCATTCCTTGTACTCTTTTTCAAAGGAATAAATAAACTCCACTTTCACTGAAACAACATTACTGCAAAGTCATATCACACTACTGCAAAGTCATATCACACTTGCAGGAAGCTGCATCACAAGTACAGTCGTCGTCTTTGGGTAAATCAAGTTTAAATCGCTCCTCGCGATAATCAATGGTTGCTCCGCCAATACGCCACAATGTAAGCGACGAAGCTAAAATACGAACATCCGGCTCATGCTCGTTAGTAAAAACGCTGTCATCTGGATCAGGCTTCTTTCTAAATTCCATACAGAATCCTCCATCGGCATCCATAATTACAACGAGACCTTGTCCTTCCTTCTTTTCTGATTGTGCAATGCGACGAATGGCGCGCGCTGCTTCACGTGTGATAGTAAGCACTTGTGGGCGCGGTGATTCACTACGAATTGCCTCGTTTAAATCATCAATAAGCACATCAATCGTCTCATCATCAAATCCATGCATCTTGCAACCATCTTGAATTGACTCTATTCCTCCGATAGAACAGGAAAAGCAGTGTAAACCATATTCCGCCATAATATCTGCAGCCTCTGGGCAAAGAACCATAACTTCTTGAATGCGCATGCTCCTTTCAACGCAAGGGATAGGGATATTGCGAGAACGGCGCTTTGCCAATACATGTGATGCATCTGACACAATTTGATGCTACTCTTTCCGTATACAATAACTCAACGCATTTCCACTGCATTTGCCACACAATTCTATGAAAAATATCGCCCGTATTCTTACTATCATTCTCCTTCCACTTCTTACACTCTTGCTTGGATGGCAATTGGGAATACGATTTGAGCAGAAGCAGCTTGAGACCAGATTTCAGGAATTGGAATTTCTATATGCCGGAAACACAGGAAGCGGCCAATTAGTCATGAATCCGAAAGAGGAAGTAGATCCTGCATTGCTCTGGGCTGTCTGGCGGCTCCTTCTAAAACACTACATTCACCCGGAAGACCTGCAGGTGCAGCCAATGCTTTACGGTGCAGTGAGCGGATTGGTGAAAGCAGTAGATGATCCTTATAGCGTCTTTATGACGCCATCGGAAAATAAAGAATTTCACCAATCATTAAACGGTCAGTTGCAAGGCATTGGTGCAGAATTAACACTACGAGACAACGTAGTAGTGATAGTTGCTCCGCTTAAGGGATCGCCTGCGGCAGAAGCAGGATTGCAGCCGGAAGATATTATTCTGGAAGTAGATGGAATCCCTATACAGGGAGAAACTTTGAACGAAACAGTACAGAAGATCCGCGGACCAAAGGGAACTGAAGTGACGCTGACTATCCAGAGAAAAGATGAACTGGAACTCAAATCAATCGTGATTGTGCGTGATCAAATTGATATTCCGAGTGTGGAGTATGAAAGAAAAGAAACCGGAAGCGGCGCCATTGGATACATTTCCGTTAATCAATTTGCAGATAATACGAATAAGGAAGTAGAGAAGGCACTCTTCGCACTAAAGAAAGAACCACTCGATGGTATTATTATTGATGTTCGATTTAACGGAGGCGGATACTTAGATCGAGCCGTAGATTTGGTTTCTATGTTTCTTTCCCAAGGGAATGTAGTAAGTGTGGCAAGAAGAGAAGGAAAACCGGAAGCTCACTACGTCTACGGGCGTCCAATTGATACAGATACTCCGCTCGTTGTCCTTATAAATGAAGGATCGGCAAGTGCATCTGAAATCCTTGCCGGAGCATTGCAAGACCATGGCCGCGCCACAATTATCGGCAAGAAGAGCTTTGGAAAGGGAACTATTCAGGAAATATTCGAATTGCCAGGAGGCTCAAGCCTTCGAGTCACAGTTGCCAAGTGGCTTACACCAAATGGAAAGGATCTTGGAAAAGAAGGAGTGTATCCGGATATAGAAATTGAACGAACTGTTGAAGATATGGAAAATGAATTAGATCCTCAGATGGACGCTGCAATTAAATGGCTATTTGAAGGCGCAGAAGCATTTGAATAAACCACACTAGTAAGCAAATAGTTCTTCGGGAGCGAAGAACCTTTCAATCTCTTTTGCAGCTGTTTCCGATCCATCGGAAGCATGAACAATATTGCGCATTTTACTATCGCTCTCTTCTTTAGATCCATACTGCTCGCGAATCGTTCCCTGAGCTGCATCAAGACAATCTGTTACGCCGAGCATTTCACGCATTTTGTTAATAATATCCTCGCCTTCTAACACCATAACAATCACAGGAGTTTCACTCATAAAAGCTTCTACATCAGGATAAAATGGAAATTCGACAATATGTGCATAGTGCTCACGAAGTACATCGGGTGTGAGCTGAATCATCTTGCAACCAATAATCTTAAATCCAGCCTCCTCAAAACGAGCAAGTACCTTGCCGCAAATCTGCTTTTTAATAGTATCTGGCTTAAAGATAATGAGTGTGCGTTCCATAAGAGAAAATCAAAATGAATGTAGCGATATGGTAAAGAAGGTTATGAAGACCGCAAGTAAAAGTTCCCCGCTTTTTATCTGTATCGCATAAGAACCCCCCTGTTCGCACGCATTTTTTTACGCACGTTCGTTCTGGAATTTTCAATGCAAAGCGTTCTGATTCGTCCCAACGGACCAAGCATGCATGCACGCTGTGATTCTCTGTATTCCTGAAGATATTCCACACGACTCGTATTAATGTCATTCCCGAGATCTTTCTCACGATATGTCCGACGACTCTTCAAAAGCTCATTATTTCTCTCGGTACGCTGCTCACGTTCCCGCAAACGAATCTGTACACGTTTAAGATTCATACGTGATTGTATTTTTTCTGTGCTGATAGTTTTATATAAATGTGACTCTTGCAATCTACGCTTCATACGCGACTGGCAACGCAACTTATCACGCCCGGTTTCATTAAAGCAAAGTTCGTTGCGGCGCTGGAAACTCTCCTGGATATCTTGTATATCAGTGCGTGCAAAAGCTTGAGACCCTGTGCTTACAAAGAATATTGCAGTAGTAGCAAGAAGGATGGAGATTCGTTTCATGAAATAAGTATGGAGCTTTGCTGAAAATAAAAGGATTGTCAGTATGTAAGAACACTGCTCTGCTCATGAGAGCACTTCTTCTAGCTTTGCCTTGTTATCTTCGCTGCCAATGACTACAAGACGCATCTCTTCTGGTACAAGCAAACGTGCTGCGAGCTCATCTACTTTCTTTTTGGTTATAGAATCAATCTCAGTAAAATATTCGTTAACATCTCGCGTTTTGGGATACAAGAGCTCCTGCCGTCCAAAGAAATGTGCACGCTCTTCGCTGTCCTCCAATGAAAGTGTCGTTTTTCCTTTAAAGTAATCCTTTGCACGCGTGAGCTCCTCTTCCGTTACACCATCTTTGGCACATGTAAGGTATTCGTTCTTGATTGCTTTCACAGCCTCGTATAAGCGTGTTTGATCTACACCAGCGCGCGTTGTCAGAGCACCGGTATCCAGATAACCATCTGTTTCCGTCGCTATGTAATAACACATTCCTTTAGCCTCACGAACATTGAGGAACATGCGAGAACTCATGTTCCCACCGAGAATAATAGAAAGAAGCTTGTGTGTAAAATGATCCTCGTGCTGAGAACCAACCCCCGGAACACCAAGGACAACATGTGATTGCTCTGTTTTTTTGGTCCTTAGGAGAATGCGATCTTTACCAAAATCTTTAAACTCAGGAAATTCCCTACCCTTTTTACCGGCAATATTCCCAAAATATTTATCTGCAAGAGAAGCCGCTTGTAATTCTTCTATATGCCCCGCAAAAGCGACAACTAGATTATCCGGCGTGTATAAAAGATTTTTATATTCCTGAAAATCCTTCTGTTGCACACTCATAATCACATCTTCTGTACCGATAGTATCCCAGCCGAGTGGATGGTCTCCATAGAGAAGAAGCTCAAAATCCCATCCAGCCCGATACATTGGCGTATCTTGATACATACGCTCTTCTTCTATAATCACCCCCCGTTCCTTTTCGATCTCATCTGCAGGGAACATTGCATTTAGCAACATATCGCTTAAAACATCGCAGGCAAGCTCAGCGTGTTCAGCAGCAACCTTAACGTAGTAACCTGCATATTCCTTGCCTGTAAATGCATTAAATTCACCACCAATTCCATCAATGGCGACTGAAACTTCTTTGGTATTTTTGTACTTCTTCCCACCCTTAAAGAACATATGCTCAAGAAAATGACTTATGCCACGTTCTTGTTGTTTCTCATAACGAGAACCTGCTCCGGCAAAAACCATAACTGTGACAGAAGCTGTCCCATCAATGGGAGCAGTGAGAACGGGTAATGCAGATTGGAGGGGTGTGACAGAATACATGTGCAGAGTGTACTAAATTTCTCTCTTAATCGCTTGCGAATCCTTGTTCTAATCTATAACTTGCTCCCACAACACTTCGATACACTCAGTATAAATGCTAGGAAAACTTAAATGGCGTCGGCGTCTTAGGAAGCACGGGTATCTCTCCCGTAGCTCAACAAAGAATGGACGAAAGGTCTTAGCTCGCAGGCGTTCCAAGGGGCGCAAGCGTATAACGGTGCAAAAGAAAACAAAATAAGTTACGCTGGGAACATGACTAAATTCCTTCAATCTGTCTCTGCCGCTCTGTTCTACGTTTTGGGCATCAGTTTCTTTGGTGCATACCTACTGCAAAGAAATCTGTTAGTTGGCTTGTGGCCCAAGTGGTGGATGGAAGTGGCAGATCTCCCTCTAATACTAGTAGCAGGCCTCTTTGGTGGAACAAGCCTCTATATTAGCCTCACAAAAGGCGAGAAGAAATCAATCATTGCCATGGTAATCATTGGACTTCCTCTCATTGCAATGTTTCTATTCTTTGTCGCTCTTAACTTCTGGAATGTAATACAAATTATAGATACTCAATAATCTAAAATATATGCCACTTCCCACTTTCCTTATTGTAGGTGCACAAAAAGCTGGAACTACATCTTTATGGAGTTATCTGAAACAACATCCGGACATACTAATGCCAGACGAGAAAGAATTATGTTTTTTCTCTGTTGAGAAAAACTATAAAAAAGGAAAAGATTGGTACGAACATTTTTTCCGGAAGTGGAATGGTGAAAAAGAAGTCGGAGAAGCAGATCCATCATCTATGCATGATAAAGAAGTCCCGGAACGAATTGCTAATCTTATGCCGAATGTAAAGCTTATCTTTATGCTTAGAAATCCTATTAAAAGGGCATATTCTGAATATTGTATGGACATACGAAATGACCGGATTAACATCTCCATGCAGGAGATATTCACAAAAGAGATACAAGAAATGCCAAAAGACTATCTTTGTTCTTCAAAAAACAAAGATTCTCTACCATCTCTTATAAGAAAAGGAATCTACTGGAAACAGATTGAAAATTTTCTTAAATATTTTTCGCCTGCACAAATGCATTTTGTATTACTGGAAAATTTACATGAAAATCCACAAAAAGAAACGGAAGACATCCTTGCATTCTTAAAAGTAAAACCAATTCCTAAATTGGATTTTCCTCATAGGCATAAGGGGTATATTTCAAAAAATCATTTGTTAGACAGATATAAAAAGAAAGCACAAAGAAAATTTCCAACGATCAATGAAACTTTTATGCAATTGCGACACAAAATATACTCAGACGATGCAAAATTTCCTCTAAGAAAACCAATGCGTAAATTATTGTCTAAAATTGTTTTTTGGGAACAAAAGATTCCACCTATCCCAGAGGAAACACAGGAATACCTGCAAAAATTTTACAATCCGCACAATAAGAAACTAGAAGAACTAATCGGAATAGATCTGAGCATATGGAATGTGTCGCACTAGGAAAATTGCCTATTCGCCTGTGTCACCTTGTAACAATTCTCTTATTCTTGCTGAAACACCATCTTGCTCTAATAGTTCTTGCGGATGACCGGGAAATTGAACTGCATAAAGATCATCTCCAGCTTCGTCATCACTATTATCTATGTGAGCACTGTGATCAACAGCAGTACTTGCAATTGCTCCTAAGGTAGGAGTATCACCATCCTTAATAACAACACAATTTTCGACTCCATCTACAGCTGCAGGAACTACTGCTAGGCTAGGCTCACGTTCAAAATCAGACATATTATATGGGATAACTTCGATTATTATATTAACATATTTTTTGTAAAAAGTAAATCTTTATACTTACCTCTAGATTGGAATCCACTCTACCTCCTGTACGCCTGCATCTCCGTTCGCCATGCGTGCAACGAGGAATAAGTAATCACTCAGTCGATTTATATAGATAAGCGCCTGAGGATTCACATCCTCTTTTTCTGAGAGTGATACCGCAAAGCGTTCTGCGCGACGGCATACCGCCCGCGCCTGCTGAAGCAGGCAAGCGGGCTTTGCCCCACGGGGAAGGATGAATTGCTTAAGTGGTGGCAAATCCGCCTCCAGTTTCTGCATCCAGTCCTCCAGAACTACAACATTTTCCTTAGAAATACGGATAGTTTCTTGGCTTATTGGTGCTGCTAAATCTGCACCAAGAACAAAAAGCATTCGCTGAATTTCGGAAAGTTGCGTTCGAAGTGATGAAGAAATTTTTTCGACTAGCACCACACCAATTATTGAATTTAGTTCATCCACGTCACCATAAGATTGAATACGTTCCGAAGATTTAGAAATTCGCTTGCCTCCAAGTAAACTAGTTTTACCGCCGTCACCGGTGCGCGTAGTAATAGACATCTGGAACATGAATTGTACCCCTACTATACCAATGCAACCACTGCCTCGTGCGCCTGCTTTGCCTCTTTCTCTTTGAGTGTACGATCAGAAGCCCGATATGTGCAACGCAATGTAAGATTGTAATCCTTACCACCATCAGGCGCATAAAGCTTGGCAACCTCAACATTCTCAAGAAGTTCTGATGTACCTCGTATCTTCTCTAGAAGATCTCCGACACTTTTCTCATGTGAGAATGGAATTGTGATGTCATACGTAACGCCTGGGAACTGTGGAACAGGCTTTGAAATAGTTACACTACATTTATGAGACATAAGAGCATCAATATTAATAATTGCAGCACTTGCACGAGATGTAATACCAAAACGAGCTCTTACATCTGGATGAATCTCAAATAGTTGACCTATTTTTTTCTGATCAATCGTAAGATCAGCTGTTTTTCCTGGATGAGCATATTCTGGGATTTTTTTTGCTCCGGCAATCCAAACTTCATAACCAGCTGCAGCAAGCGCCTCGAACGGATCGGCCTTAGCCATTAAGAATGGATCTTCATTGAGATTACCATTCTGTTTGGATACTACGAGCAATCCTAGTTCGGTATACTCACCTTCTTTAGTAAATACATTGCTGACACGGAATGTTTTGATTCCATTTTTTGTATGCCTCAAATATTCCTCCGCATGTTCGAGTAAACCAGGAAGAACACTAGGCTGTACCAAGCTCAATTCTTCGCCAATTGGATTATCAATTTCTGCAAGTCCATCTGTACTAATATTACACTTCTTGAGCAATGCCGGACCAAGGAGTGAAAGAGGAATCAGTTCTAAATATCCTTCTTCCTTTAGGATATCACGAATGATATTCACAGACTGATTGCGCTCCGGTGGCGTGATGTTAGCTGCTGGCATAACAGGCTTAATCTCATCAAAACCATACATACGACCGATCTCCTCAATCACATCATGCTCACCAATAATATCTTTCCTCCAGAGTGGTGGTACAAAAGTAAGTTTTCCACTTTTCTCCTTCACATCAAATCCAAGGGCTTTAAGTGAAGAGGAAATCTGCTTGGATGAAACTTCTGTACCAAGAACCTGAGTAACTCTCTCTGTATCAAAAGTGATGGCATTTGCCTTTCCGTTATCGCCCCAACTATCCATCTTGGATGTAATCTTTGCCCCCGGAACAAGATCTAAGAAAAGCTCGATAGCACGATAAAATCCTTGCTCTGCGGTGACGGGAGGAATTCCCTTCTCGTACACAGTAGCAGCATCCGTACGATGTCCGGTTGCAATGATGGTACTTCGAATAGAAACCGGATCGACAATGGCGCTGTGAAGAAGAATCTTCCTTGTTCCTTCTTTTGTAGAACTGCGGAGTCCACCCATGATACCAAGTAGATCGAATATTCCTTTCTTATCACTTAGGACAATTGCTCCTTCGGGAAGTTCGCGCTCCGCATCATCAAGTGTAGTGATCTTCTCGCCTTTCTTTGCTGTGCGCATAGAAATATCGCCCTGAAT